>AUXO011449954.1_pt1 | contig 12988 bp, 9 predicted proteins | sample 768731 | NCBI WGS metagenome assembly AUXO01 (sample SAMN02715735, study PRJNA202380) | gut metagenome | biome: sheep rumen | host: Ovis aries | place: New Zealand: Palmerston North
TAACTATACATAAATCAAGTTTTGAGCCTTGAATTTCAAGGATTCTTATATTATATTTTAAATAACTTTTTAATTAATTAGAGGTGGGTAATGTACAATTTTTTGAAAATATTTATAAAGGATTATGATAAATTAGATGAAATACAAAAAAGAACCAAGGTAGGATCACTAATAGGATTAATAGGAATAGGAGTTAATATACTTTTGGTGGTACTAAAGCTAGTTGCAGGATTATTAACAGGTGCAGTATCAATAATGGCAGATGCAATTAATAACTTTTCAGATGCTGCATCATCAGTAATAACCCTAGTGGGTTTTAAATTAGCCTGTAAGCCAGCAGATAAAGAACATCCATATGGACATGGCAGAATAGAATATATAGCAGGTCTATTTGTGGCAGAGTTAATAGTGGTAATGGGTATAGAATTACTTCACACTTCAGTTAATAAGATAATAAATCCAAGGACAATCATATTTAGTTATATATCAATATTAATCTTAGTGGTGTCTATTTTTTTCAAGGTATTCTTATCAGTAATAAATGGAAGATTAGGAAAGAAATTTGACTCAACAGTAATGATTGCCACATCAAAGGATTCCCTAAGTGATGTATTATCCACAAGTGTGGTTTTAATATCCTTACTTTTTAGTGATATATGTGGATTTAATTTAGATGGATATGCAGGTGCCTTTGTGGCAGTTTTAGTAATAATAGCAGGAGTATCAACAACAAAGGATACAATTTCTCCACTACTTGGCCAGGCCCCAGACTACTGTATGGTAGCACGAATAAGAAAAATTGTACTATCAGAGGAAATGGTATATGGTTTCCACGATTTAATAGTACATGACTATGGCCCAGGAAGAAAATTTGTATCCCTTCATGCTGAAATAGATAAGAATACACCCCTAGTTCAGGCACATAAGTGTGTAGATGAAATAGAGCAAAAAATAGCATCAGAATATAATTGCTATATAAGTATTCACGTAGATCCAGTAGACATAGAGGAATTTAAAAACTAAATCCAACCACCATCAAATTGAATAACTTGACCTGTTAGGTAATTTGGGGATTCAATGATTTTTCTAACAAGAATAGCCACTTCTTCTGGCTCACCAAATCTACCTGCAGGGATTTCTAAGGAAAGCTCCTCAATCTCTTCATCTGATAAATGTCCGTTCATTGTAGTATTAATTGCGCCGCAGGCAATAGCGTTAACGCTAATATTACTAGGAGCAAGTTCTTTAGCAAGAGCTTTAGTAAAGGCATTAATTCCACCTTTAGTAGCGCTATAAGCGACCTCACAACTAGCACCATAAAGACCCCATACAGAGGAGATATTAATGATTTTTCCACTGTGTCTTTTAAGCATGTCCTTAACGGCAAAATGGCAGCAGTTATAAACAGAAGTAAGATTTGTATTTACAATTTCCTGCCATTCATTTGGAGTCATATCCTGAAAAAGACCCACAATAGAGATACCAGCGTTGTTGATAACAATATCAACACTGCCAAATTCTTTAATAGCTAAGTCAAACATAGCAGAAACATCTTCGTAATTTCCCATATCACCAACAAAAGAAATAACTTTGTTAGATTTGCTAGCTAATATATCTTTAGCCTCATCTAAGAGCTTAGAATTGTGAAAACTGCTAATAAGAATATTTGTATTAGCACTTGCAAGTTCCTTTGCAATAGCAAAGCCAATTCCCCTAGAAGCACCTGTGATAATGATATTATGCATATATACTCAATCCTTTCTAGATTAAATTCAGATAAAATTTCCACATGATTATAACAAAAAGCTTAAATAATAGCCATAAAAATATATATCAATAATGATTGTTGATAACTTATCCACACTTATCAAGATAGTTTTTGTTGATAAATATGACTTTAGATATGAAAAATATTTATTAGCAGTTTATTTTAACTACTAAAACTATCAAAATATACTATTGAATTTTATTTTTTTGTGCATCTTTAACAAAAAAACTCTTAACTAGTAAAAAAATTAAGAAAAATATTGACAGAGTCAATGTGGAAACTTTCAACTTATCCACAGCCGAAACACCGCTATTTCAAGGCTTTTTATAGTTAACCACAAAGTTATCCACCTTATCCACAATGTTTTTGCACAATATTAAACCTACATTTATCCCCCGAAAAGAGGGAACAAAAAATTGTAAAAAGTAGAGAAAATATAATAAAAAGTTGACTTTTAACAATATAAGACGATGGTCATATTTATTAAAATATAGCATTACTTTAGTACTAATATTTTTGAAAAGTTATCAACACTGTGGGGAAAAATATGTTGATAAGAAAAAATAACTTTTATATAAACTTCACATATATAAACTTGTTTAATGTTATAAATATGATATAATATACACATAAAGATACTAAAGGTATCTAATAGTCGTGAAACTTACATATGGGATTTGTGTTAAGGAGGTTTTTATAGAACACAATAGTAGCATTTATTCACATAATAAGTAGTTTTCCTACAATTGAATAAATTATAAGAGGTTCTAGAAAGTAATAAGATATGTGAAGTTGTTTTTCCCACGACAATCTAATGTAAAGGAGTTGGACATCATGCGTTTTATTATAACAGGAAGAAATATTGATATCACAGAAGGTCTAAAGTCAGCAGTAGAGGAAAAACTTGGAAAGTTGGACAGATTCTTTGCTCCTGAGACAGAAGTCAATGTTACATTAAGTGTTGAGAAAGAAAGACAGAAAATTGAGGTCACTATACCAGTAAAGGGCAATATTATTAGAGCTGAAGAGGTAAGTAGTGATATGTACGTTTCAATTGATCTTGTGGAAGAGGTTATTGAACGTCAGTTAAAGAAGTATAAGAATAAGATTGTTGATAAGCAGAATAATCGTGCTAGCTTCACTAAGGAATTCATTGAGAAGGAAATCGAAGATGAAGATGAAGTAAAGATTATTCGTACTAAGAGATTTGGTATTAAGCCAATGGATCCAGAAGAAGCTTGTGTTCAGATGGAACTTTTAGGACATGATTTCTTTGTATTCTTTAATTCAGAGACAGAAGAAGTTAATGTTGTTTATAAAAGAAAGGGTAACACATACGGTCTTATTGAACCAGAACTTGATTAGGATTTTTTATTAACTAATAAAGGTGATTAATGAGGGCACGCTAAGGCGTGCCCTTTCTTTGATGAATAGACATACATTGTAAGACATACTTTGTAGTTAAGGCAGTTTTAGCAAGCAAGCTAAATGCCTTGCGTACTAATCAACAAAATGGTACAATTACAAGCATGTTGGGAATTTTTTTAATAATATAATTCCCATATTAGTTTTGTTATTTTTATAATGAAACAGAGTATTAGAGGATTTAATAAGGAGCGTATAAAAATGGGATTAGCTCAGAAAATTTTTGGTACTCACAGTGAACGTGAGCTTAAAAGAATTTCACCTATAGCTGATAAAGTCGAATCTTATAAAGAAGAATACGGCAAATTATCAGATGCACAATTACAGGCTAAGACAAGAGAATTTAAGGATAGATTAGCTAAAGGCGAAACTCTTGATGATATTTTACCAGAGGCATATGCAACAGTAAGAGAGGCATCTAGAAGAGTTTTAGGAATGGAACATTATAGAGTACAGATTATTGGTGGTATCATCCTTCATCAGGGACGTATTGCAGAGATGCGTACAGGTGAAGGTAAGACACTTGTTTGTACACTTCCATCATACCTTAATGCCCTTACAGAAAAAGGTGTTTTAGTAGTAACAGTTAATGATTACTTAGCTAAGCGTGATGCTGAGTGGATGGGTAAGATACATGAATTCCTTGGATTAAAGGTAGGTATTGTATTACATGACCTTACACCAGAAGAAAGAAAAGCAGCATATGCATGTGATATTACATACGTTACTAACAACGAATTAGGTTTTGATTACCTTCGTGATAATATGGCAATTTATAAGGAACAGTTAGTTCTTCGTGACCTTAATTATTGTATTATCGATGAGGTGGATTCAATTCTTATTGATGAGGCTAGAACACCACTTATTATTTCAGGTCAGTCAGGTAAATCAACTAAGATTTATGAACTTTGCGATGTACTTGCAAGACAGTTAAAGCAAGGTGAATATAAGGGTGAATTAACTCAGATGCAGTATATGATGCAGGAAGAGATAGAAGAAGATGGCGACTTTATTGTTAATGAGAAGGATAAGGTTGTTAACTTAACAGAACAGGGTGTTCATAAGGTAGAGCAGTTCTTCCACATTGATAATTATGCAGATCCAGAGAACTTAGAGATTCAGCATAATGTAACCCTTGCCCTTCGTGCCAATTATCTTATGCATAGAGATAAGGATTATGTAGTTAAAGATGATGAAGTATTAATCGTAGATGAATTTACAGGACGTATTATGCCAGGACGTCGTTATTCAGATGGACTTCATCAGGCAATTGAAGCTAAGGAAAAGGTAAAGGTAAAGAGAGAAAGTAAGACGCTTGCTACAATTACATTCCAGAACTTCTTTAATAAATTCAAGAAGAAGGCTGGTATGACAGGTACTGCTATTACAGAAGAGAAGGAATTTAGAGATATTTATGGCCTTGATGTAGTAGAAGTTCCAACTAATAAGCCAATAGCAAGAGTAGATTTAAATGATGCAGTATTTAAGACTAAGAAGGGTAAGTTTGCAGCAGTAGTTAAAGCAGTTAAGGAAGCACATGCTAAGGGACAGCCAGTCTTAGTAGGTACAATAACAATTGAGACATCAGAATTATTAAGTAGAATGCTTACAAAAGAAGGCATTCCACATAACGTACTTAATGCTAAATTCCACGAGAAGGAAGCTGAAATCGTAGCACAGGCAGGTCAACATGGAGCAGTAACAATTGCAACAAACATGGCTGGTCGTGGTACTGATATTAAGCTTGATGATGAAGCAAGAGCAGCTGGTGGACTTAAAATTATAGGTACAGAAAGACATGATTCAAGACGAATTGATAATCAGCTTCGTGGTCGTGCTGGTCGTCAGGGTGACCCAGGTGAATCTAGATTTTATCTTTCACTTGAAGATGATTTAATGAGACTTTTTGCACAAGAGACTTTAATTAATACATTTAATAGATTAGGTGTAGATGAATATGAGCAGCTTGAACATAAGATGTTAAGTAAGGCAATCGAATCAGCTCAGAAGAAGATCGAAGTTAACAACTATGGTATAAGAAGTCACTTACTTGAATATGATCAGGTAATGAATGAACAGCGTGAAATAATGTATGCTGAAAGAAGAAAAGTTCTTGATGGAGAGAATATGCGTAAGTCAATCATTAACATGATTACTAACTTCGTAGAAAGTGTGATAAATCGTACAGTTAATGAAGATCAAGCATATACAGAATGGGATTATGAAGGAATCAATGAATTATTACTTCCTACAATTCCATTGCCTAAGGTTTATCCAGATGAGAATATAAAGACTAAGAATGAACTTATTCAGGACCTTAAGGAAAAAGCCGTAAAGCTTTATGAAGAGAAAGAAGCACAGTTCCCAGAACCAGAACAGATTCGTGAATTTGAGCGAGTAATCTTACTTAAGGTAATTGATAGAAAGTGGATGGATCATATTGATGATATGGATCAGTTAAAGCAGGGTATTGGTTTACAGGCATATGGTCAGAAGGATCCAGTAGTTCAGTATAAGATGATGGGCTACGATATGTTTAACGAGATGACAGAGGGCATAACAGAGGATACAGTAAGACTCCTTATGCATGTTAAGGTTGAACAGAAAGTAGAAAGAGAGCAGGTAGCTAAGGTAACAGGAACTAATAAGGATGAAGGACCATCAGTAAAGGGACCTGTTAAGAGAGTAGATAAGAAGATTTACCCTAATGATCCATGCCCATGTGGAAGCGGTAAGAAATATAAAAATTGCTGCGGTAGAGCTTAAGAATAAAATTTAAGTCCAATAGGATTTACTAATAAAGACAGAGGATTATTCTTTTTAATTAGATTGAGTATTCCTCTGTTTTATTTTCATATGTTTGTTACAATAAAAGTGCACAAGAAAGGAGTCAATATGGTTGAATATGATCAATTAAAATTTAAGCTAGAATCCCTAGAGAAACCATTAGAAAGAATAAAGGAATCTCTTGATTTGGATTCTAAGACTAAGAGAATAGAAGAATTAGAAGCAGATATGGAATCTCCAGGATTTTGGGATAATCCAGAAAAATCCAATATGGCAATGAAAGAGCTAAAGACCCTAAAGTCAAGCTTTGAAAGATATGATGAATTACAAAGAAAATTAGAGGATACTAAGACTCTAATAGAGATGGCAGAGGAAGAAGATGATGCCTCCCTAGTAGATGAAGTAACAGATGAAGTAAATAGCTTAAGCGATAAAATGGATGAGTTACGCGTAGAGACACTATTATCAGGAGAATATGATAATTGTAATGCAATTCTTACACTACATGCAGGAGCAGGTGGAACAGAAAGTTGCGATTGGTGCCAGATGCTATTTAGAATGTATACAAGATGGGCAGAAAGACATGACTGCAGTTACGAAGTAATTGATTATTTAGATGGCGATGAGGCAGGAATAAAGTCAGTTACAATAGAAATAAAGGGAGATAATGTCTATGGACATTTAAAGTCAGAGCACGGAATACATAGATTAGTAAGAATATCACCATTTAACGCAGCAGGAAAGAGACAGACATCATTTGTATCCTGCGATGTAATGCCAGATATAGATACAGATATTGATATTGAAATAAATGAAGATGACTTAAGAATAGATACATATAGAGCAAGTGGAGCCGGTGGACAGCATATTAATAAGACAAGTTCAGCCATAAGAATTACACATTTGCCAACAGGAATAGTAGTACAGTGCCAGAATGAAAGATCACAGCATCAAAATAAAGAAAAAGCTATGCAGATGTTAAAGGCTAAATTATATCTACAGGCACAGGAAGCCAATGCTAAGAACGCAGCCCAAATAAGAGGTGATGTTAAAGATATTAATTTTGGTAGCCAGATAAGAAGTTATATATTGCAGCCATATACAATGGTTAAAGATCATAGAACAGGTAAAGACATAGGAAATGCTCAGATGGTATTAGATGGGGGAATAGACCCATTTATTAATGCATACTTGATATATTTAAGCACAGGAGCCAAGGCAGGGGATACAGAATAAACTATTATCACAATGTTTTCACTACTAAAAAAATATGTTATAATTTAACTGATATGAAACGGGAGAATTAAATATTGATGGAAGTTAGGGTAGTAACCTTAGCTTTTGCACAAGTGCTAGGAGGAAAAACAATGGCAAGCTATACAAGACCAGTTGTGTTCTCGTTAAATGAGCAGCTCTTTGGCGTCGATATTGAACTCGTTCAATCAATTGAAAAACAATTGGAAGTAGTTAGTATACCCAATGCAACTGAATATGTAGATGGAATCATCAACCTAAGAGGAGATGTAATTCCATCCTACGATTTAAGAAAAAAATTTGGCTTTCCACAAAAAAGCTATGGAAAAAATGATGAAATCAGCAGCATTGTAGTAAGTACAAAGGACACTTTGTTAGCTTTCGTAGTAGATGCAGTTTATCAAATAGGCGATGTAGATAGTGAAAATATAGTAACAATGCCAGAATTAGCCAAGTGTGATAAAGCAGATTATCTTGATAGGGTAGCTAATATGAATGGGAAACTTGTAATATTACTTGATACAGATAAGTTACTTACTAAAGAAGAAGTAACAAGAATCAGTCAAGTAAAGGAGAAGGCAAGTAATGAAGCCAAGGAATGAGTGCATAATCAAGAAAAGTTTCATATTGGTCTAACGAAAGTTAGGAGAAGCTTAAATTCGAGGCATAATAGGGACGAGGCTTTGGTCTCGTCCTTTTGTTTTGTAACTTTATAAACCAAGGCAATTGAAGTGTGGCACCATAAAGGTATGGGCACTAGATTGCGCAAGCTTTAATGAAGTTAGAGTATGAGGTGGAAACATGATAAAGAGTAAATTCACTAGAAGTGCAGGAATACTAATGCCTGTAAGTTCTCTACCATCCCCTTATGGAATAGGAACCTTTGGAAAGGAAGCGTATGAATTTGTAGATTTTGTAGATAAGACAAATCATAAGTATTGGCAAGTGCTTCCACTAGGTCCAACAACCTATGGCGATAGCCCATATCAGTCATATTCTGCTAATGCAGGAAATCCATATTTTATAGACTTAGACAAGCTAATTGAAGAAAAACTATTGTTAAAATCAGAAGTGCTTGCACGTGATTGGGGCGATGGGATTGTACCAATTAAACTTAGCGAAGAAGATGCATTAAATAATCGCTATCAGCTAAATATAGATCAAAGTATAGGAGATAGAAGATACGTAAGCTATGAAAAAATGTATCTGAATAGATTTGATATTTTGCGACTAGCCTATAATAGATTTAAGGAAAGTGTTAAAGAAGATAAGATAAAGACCGCTTATGAAAAATTTTTAGACAGAAGTAAATGGCTAACAGATTATGCATTATTTATGGCATTAAAGGTAGATAATAATTTTAAATCATGGGCAGACTGGGAAGAAGATTTAAGAAGGAGAAAGCCAGAAGCATTAGACAAGAAGGCCAAAGAACTTGAGGATGAAATAGATTTTTGGAAATTTATTCAGTTTAAATTCTACGAGCAGTGGGATAAGCTAAAGGAATATGCCAATAATAAAGGAATAGAGATAATAGGCGATATACCAATTTATATGGGCTATGATAGTGTAGATGTATGGGCCAACCAAGAACAGTTCCAGCTAGATAAAGACCTAGTAGCAACAAAGGTAGCGGGAGTACCACCAGATGACTTTAGCGCAGATGGTCAGAAGTGGGGAAATCCTTTATATGATTGGGATAGGATGAAGAAAGATAACTACACATGGTGGAGAAATAGAATAAAATGGCAGACAAATCTATATGATGTAATAAGAATCGATCATTTTTTAGGCATAGTAAAATACTACGCAGTACCAGAAAAAGATAAGACAGCAGTAAATGGAGAGTATAGGGAAGGCCCAGGGCAAGCCCTATTAGATGCAATCAATGAAGAACTAGGAGATAAGAAGTTAATAGCAGAAGACTTAGGAGTTTATCTTCCAGAAGTAAATGAGTTATTAACTAAAAATGCCTATCCAGGAATGAAAGTTCTAGAGTTTGCCTTTGGTGGAAGCAGAGACAATCCACATCTACCATACAATTATGAAAAAAATTGTGTGGTATACGGAGGAACCCATGATAATGAAACAATAATGGGATTTTTTAAAGAAAGATCAGATGAGGAATTAGCTTATGCCTTTGATTATTTAGGAACAAGAGATAGAAATGAAATACTAGATAAGGTATTTAGAGCAGCCTATAGTAGTGTTTCTGTTTTGACAATTTTTGCAGTATGGGATATCCTAGGACTTGATAATCATGCAAGGATGAATATGCCATCAAGTACAGGAAGCAACTGGAAATGGCGATTAACCAAAGGACAGCTAAATGAAAGCCACATAAATACCATGCGCTATTACGCAAGCGTATTTGATAGAGAAAAATAGAAATTGTACTAATATTAGTACAATAATATTTAAAAATAATAAATTCACACCCTAAAATAACAGAATTTTATAAAAATAGTACTTTAGTACTATTTACATATGATATATAGATGATATAATAAAGTCAGATAGAGAACTAAATACTTTAGCAAACCTAGCGAAAGCTAGGGACGCAAAGCCAAAGGGTCTTCTCCTTTTAACAAAGGAATGGCAGCCGGTTGCACTTTATTTAATCTAATGACTAATCTTAGAAGGTTAATTAGTTATTTTTAGATGTGAAGTTTAAGCACCCGGTAAGGGTGCTTTTTTTATTCTTTAAAAGGTGAGGTTAAAGAATAGGGTATAAGTTTTCTAGTCCTTACAAGGAGGTAGGGATTTAACAGGAGGTAAAGACATGGAGGTCTAATAGACATGGAAGTCCGATAAGCAAAACTTAATATTATCACATACATGCGTTTATCTAGGGCTCATAAGTAACTTTTGTATTAGGTTAGGAGAGAATGGGAGAGAGTACTATGAGAAATTCTAGAGGAAAAATTAAAATGATATCTTTATTCACAGGTATAGCAATTATCGGCGCAGGTGCCGTATTCGCAAGTAAGTTTGCAGGAAGCAACAATTCTAAGGACAGCGTATCAATTAATGTAGCCGCTGCAGGAGCAATGGATGGCTCTAATTCTGGAAAGGTAGCAGGTGAGAGTGAACTAGCAACAGGAACTGGTAATGTAACATTTAGCACAGAGCCAGAGACAAATCTTGGATATGGAGCAATCGTAGGCTCAACAGGAATTGCTAGTGAACGTAACGCAGAAACAACACAGGCACCAACAATCGAAGAAACAACACAAGCACCAACAGAAAGCTCAAAAGCACAGTACACAGAGACACCAGCATATGAAGCTCCACAGCCAGCATATGAAGCACAACCAGCTCCAGAGCCAGAAGCACCACAGGCACAGGAAGCAGAACAGCCAGCAGAACCAGCTCCAGAGCCAGTAGTAGAGGAAGTACAGTACACAGGCGAAGTATCAACTACAGGAAAAACAGATGATGATTACTATGCAATGGCACAAAGCAATGCAGGCGTTTATGCTTCAGAGATATCACAGGTATATGACTTAATTAATCAAGAAAGAGCTAACGTAGGAGTTGCAAGCGTAGCATACGACCCTACTCTTACAATAATGGCAAGTCATAGAGCAGCAGAGAACGCAGATGCCACATTCTTCTTAGTAGCAGGTGGACATCATAGAAGACCATTTGAAATAGCAGAAAATACATTCAAAGAAGCTAAGACAATCTGCTATTACTACGGACAGTATGGAAGCTTCGGTGAAGTAATGGGCAAGGGCCAGAGAACACCACAGGGAATTGTATCAGGATGGCATAATTCACAGGCACACTACAACTGTATGGTAAGCTCATCATATACAAGAGTAGGTATAGGTGTAGCAGATGGCTCAGATGGTAAGAGATATTGGGTAGCAATATTTATGAATTAGCATATAAACCAATTTTAAAAATCAGGTTTTATCTATAAATAGTTATGTTGTAAGACTACAAGGTGAAACTTAGTTCGCACATAATGGAGAGCTAAAGTCATCGATAAGATAAAGCTTTAATCAGAATATATGAAGATTAAAGACAGAGCGACATTTTTAAAAGTGCATAAGCGGCAGTAATTGTGCTTGTCCCTAAACGTTGATTAGACAATCTGCCGCTTGGCATTTAAACTAGCTATTTAGTCTAAAAAGGCTTGATAGATGTAGGTCTTAGCATCCTCCCTCGCTTTGATCTACATAGAATATAGCAATGAATGTTCCCCTAAGCATTCATTGACTCCCTCTCCCCTAAGGATCCGGGGCATCCCTATAGGCCCCGGATATATTAAAAAAGGAGATTAGGGGATAACTAAATACGTTTTAAAAATAAAGTAAGCCTTTATTTTTAAATATAAATTTACCCCTCATGTTTTTCTCCCGTTTCATGAGGGGATTATTTATGTCTTGAATATATATTTTTTTTGCTATTTTCTACTATTTCCCTTGCATTCTTTAAATTAATATGTTATATTCTTTCTACGAAAGACAACTGTCTTTCGTAGAAAAACAAAAATAGGGTAGATGTTTATGGATGAAAATATAAAATATTATGTCGTTAAACAGAAAGCCTTACCAGAAGTACTACTTAAAGTAGCAGAAGCTAATAAGCTAATAGAATCTAATAATATTAGTGTAGCGGATGCCACAGAGAAAGTAGGAATAAGCCGAAGTTCTTTTTATAAATATAAGGACGATATATTCCCATTTAGAGATAGTGTGAAGGGAAAGACAATAACCTTTGTATTATCAATGAATGATGAACCAGGAATCCTATCAACTGTACTAAGAACAGTGGCAGAGTTTAAGGCTAATTTATTAACAATTCACCAGACAATTCCAGTTAACGGAGTTGCTTCTTTAACACTAAGCGTTGAAATTCTTGAAGACACATTAGATCCATCAAAGATGATTGAGGAGATAGAGAAAATTTCTGGAGTAAGATATCTTAAGATATTAAGTTCAGAAGCTAATTTATAATTGTAGTAAAGATAACATTAAGTTATAGATAAGATAGATATGTAGTATTTGTAAATTAGGAGGAAAAGTAAATGGCAAAGGTTGCGGTACTAGGATACGGCACAGTAGGATCAGGTGTTGTTGAAGTCTTAGAAAAAAATGCAGAAGCAATTAAATTAAAGGCAGGTCAAGAGGTCGAAGTAAAGAGTGTATTGGACTTAAGAGATTTTGAAGGAGATCCAATACAAGAAAAGATAGTACATGATATTGATTTAATTGTTAATGACCCTGAAATCGATGTAGTAGTCGAGGTAATGGGTGGAGTTGATGTACCTTTTAAATTTGTTAGTAAATGTTTAGAAGCAGGTAAGAGCGTATGTACATCAAATAAGGCATTAGTTGAAGCTAAGGGACCACAACTCTTAGCCCTTGCTAAAGAGAAAAACGTAAATTTCCAGTTTGAAGCATCAGTAGGCGGCGGAATTCCAATAATAAGACCACTTAATACAAGTCTTACAGCAGATAAGATATTAAAGGTAACAGGAATTATGAATGGAACAACTAATTTTATCTTAACTAAGATGAGTACTGAAGGGGCTTCTTATGAAGATGTTTTAAAGGAAGCACAGGAACTTGGTTATGCAGAAAGAAATCCAGAAGCAGATGTTAAGGGACACGATGCATGTCGAAAGATTGCAATACTTACATCTCTTTATTCAGGAAAGACAGTAAAGTATGGTAATATAACATGCGAAGGAATTACAGAGGTATCTAATGAAGATTTTGCATATGCTAAGGAATTAGGTTG
>AUXO015299409.1_pt1 | contig 12986 bp, 17 predicted proteins | sample 768731 | NCBI WGS metagenome assembly AUXO01 (sample SAMN02715735, study PRJNA202380) | gut metagenome | biome: sheep rumen | host: Ovis aries | place: New Zealand: Palmerston North
CGGATTTTTTTATAAAAATTTAATAATTTGTTCGATTGCTGTTCGATTGCATTTTGTGGTATAATACACCTTTTTCGTGAAACATCGTGAAACATTAACATAATATATTATGATCAGGAATAAATAGTTTATAAAAATTTAATAATTTGTTCGGTTGTGTTCTACTTTCAATATGCTATTATGAATATGGCTATGCATTGGCCGGCTGCATAGACTATTAGAAAAAATAAGATAAGTTGTCTTTCTATTTATTACGTTTATAGGGTTAAATAATGGATATTGCATCCAGCCGGCCGGATGTAGAAAGAAGGTGTACAATGTTAGCTATTGATTTTAAGAATGTGTATATGCGTGAACATGGTTATGATATGCAATGTAAATTATGCAATAAGCGTGTTAGATATGAATTTTCATGTTCAGAGCGTGGCGTAAATTGCATTTGTGATGATTGCAGAGAAAAGTTGTCTGAAATATTCCAAGTTTCGCCCGCTGAAATGATGATTAAAATTCAAGAAGGTGGCAAAAAAATCATTGAAGGTGTACCAGATAATCAAGATCTATTCAAGAAAGAAGGTGAAGATGATGAACAAATATATTATTAAAGTGGGCGTTGTAGTGCGTGAAATTGATTCTTCATGGTTTCAATTAGAAGAATATTCAGGAATTATTCATCGTTCTTATAGGGCAGCAAAAAAGGAATATAGAGAAGCATGTAGAAAATGTGAACATGTATTTATATATAAGATAGATTGAAAGAAGGTGAAGAAAATGAAATATACTGAATTGTATTTTATGATGCAGGATATATCAATTATGATTATGGCTGTGGTGGCATTCATCGTTGTTTTTATATTGATATTATCTGAATTCTTTTCAAATTGGTGGACAAATAGAAATAAAAGAAGGGGGGATTCTAACAATGGCAACTCCAAACAGTGAAGCTTATGTTCATAAGCAAATAATGCTGACAAATCAGCGATTAAATAACATCTTCAAGATATTTGGGGATGAATCAACATTGTACCAGCAAGCACAAAAACAGATTATTGATCAATTCAGGGATGCTGGCCTTGAAAAATATCTGAACGAAACAAAATCAGGCAATTTGAAAATTGATATTGATGCAGCTGCAGATATTGCATCATTGAGCCGGAATGATCGCGCCATGTTCTATGGCACATTTAAAAATATTCAGACAGTGAAAGAAATGAGAAAAGAAACAGCGCGCAAACTTGGGCAATCAATACGCGCCACATCATTGGAAGATATTGAAGCATCATTCGAATTTCAAAAAGATTTTGATGCTGCAATTGGTGAATTTTATCGTCTTATTGAAGGTGATGACTACCGAAAAATTCTCCTTCCGATGTTATATGGCAATGAAGGTCTTGAAGAAGATGAACAACAATTGATTATGGACAGAATTGAATATTATAAGAAACATAAAGATCTTCTTCAAACAGCATCGGCGGATGAATTGAAACAATTAAGAAAAGAGGCAGCAAAAGCGAAATGATGGAAATGATTGAATATTATAATGCAGATGATCCGGAAAATATTCAACATTATTGGTATAAAACTATTCAATGGGAATATTTTGTTGAAGATGATCTGAAATATTTTTCGATTGCTTCCAAGATAACAAAGAATTCACCATATATTGATATTGGAAGCGGCTTTGATATTGAAACAACCAACATTCCTGATGAACACAAAGCAACCATGTATATATGGCAATGGTCTTTGAATGATTTGGTGATTTATGGAAGAAGCTGGAATTCTTTTCAAGATTTTTTCGCTTTTCTTGTAACATATTATGAACTAAACGCAAAAAAGAAATTGCTTGTTTTCATTCACAATATGTCTTTTGAATTTTCATTTATAAAGCGTCTGATAAAATGGGACAAAGGGCGGGAAGGATGGCCAAAGGTTTTCGCGCTGGATGGGCGGCAAGTAGTAAAGGCTGAATCAATGGGAATTGAATTCAGGGATTCGGCTATTTTGACGCAATTATCACTTGCAAAACTTGCCAAAGATTATGGATTGAAATATCAAAAATTAGTGGGGGATCTTGATTATAATGTCATAAGATTTGGCGGATCTGATCCAACGCCATTATCAAAAAAGGAACTTGCATATTGCTTCAATGATGTTCTTATTTTGTCATCATTCTTCAATCAATATATAAAAGAAGAATTCATCAAAAAGAAAATAAAAATTCCATTGACAGCAACCGGAATTCCACGCGATCAGATGAAAAGAAATTTCAAAAAGATGGCAAAAAAGGCAAAATATATTCATGAATCAGATGTTTCAAAGGCTTTTCCGCCTTTTGAAATGTACAAAATCATGATCGAATATCTTTATCGTGGCGGTTATGTTCATTCAGATCCAGCATTGACGGATGAAACAATTCTTTATGGCCTCGGATCAGTAGATTTCAAATCTGCCTATCCGGCTGTATTGCTGCAAGAAAAATATCCATATGAATTCATAGAATGTTCAACCGATCTATGGCCGCGCCTTTTAGATAAGAGAATAACAAAAGATGAAGCCTTTTTTGGTGAATTTACTTTCTACAATATAGAATCCAAAGGAAAAATCTCATATGAATCAAAGAATAAATGTATATCTTATTCAGATGCAAAATGGGACAACGGAAGATTATGGAAGGCTTCCAGCGTAACTGTATGGCTAACTGAATTAGATTTTCAAATATATAAAGATGTTTACAATTTTGAATCTGTAAAATGCCATAAATTATATAAATCTTTGAAGCGTGAATTGCCTGAATTCGTGAAAGATTTGATTCTTGAATTTTATTATATAAAAGAATCGATGAACAAATTCGGCAAGGATTCCATTGAAAGATTGAATGCCAAGAAGAAACTCAACGCCATATATGGGATGATGGTTACATCCTTGTATTTTTTAGAATATCATTTTAATGAAGAAACCGGAACAATTGAATCAATTGATTCAGGTAAATCATATAATGAACTTATTGAGAAACAATTGCTTTTGCCGCAATGGGGTATATGGTGTACTGCTTATGTCAGATATCGCCTGATTCATTATGGATTCATGAAATGTGTGAAAGATGCAATATATGGTGATACAGATTCGGTTAAATTAAAGAATTATGATGCTAATGCATATGTATTTGAAGATTTCAACAACATGATTAGAAGAATCAATCAAAAGATGTATGTTGGCAAATATGAAAGAAGCATCTTCAAAGATTTAGGCATTTTCGATTATGAAGGCAAGATGTTCAAAGCAAAATTTCTTGGATGTAAAAGATATTTGTGCAGCAAAACAAAATTTGATAAGAAAAAGAAAAAATATTATTTATATCATGAATCCACTGTTGCTGGGATGAAAAAAGGAACATTGCAAGCATATTGCAAGGCAGAAAATAAAGATATATATGAATCATTTACCAACGGATTGTGCCTTGATTTGAGTTTTTCAAAAAAACTCACATCAATATATACAGATGAACCATTTGAAGCCGAATTGACCGATTACAGAGCGCATACGGCCATAATAAAAGAACAATCTTGCGTTGCCCTGATTGAAATTCCTTTCAAGCTCACAATGGATCATATATATTTGGCTTTTCTTGATGAAATAAAGAAATCAAATCAAAACAGACTTATCAAAAGAAATTATGGGGGGATGTTATGATCATAACTGATTTTTATAAAGAAAAACGGCCGGAATTATGGCCGGAATTAGATTATAACATCCAAGAAGAAAGAAAGTTTTTTGATTTTGAAGCTGCGATTGCCAAACTTGGAAAAGGTAAATCAAGATATCAGATACATGAACATAAGAAGAAAGGAAGGAAGAAATATGGGAAATAAAAAAGAATGGGAATGTTTCGATGTTGAAGCTGTTAAAAGAGAAATAAGGAAATTACATATTCCAAAAGAATATTTTCGAATGGATCTTGATGCAATCAATAATCATGATATTTCTGTTTTCATGTCAATTCGTAAAGATGCCGGAAAGACAACGCAAGCGCTCATAATTGGCATGGTGTTAAACAAATTATATCAATATGAGATTGAATATCTGCGTGTGGATGATAAGCAGACAACAGAAGCAAACATTGATAATATTTTTGATGTTATTCTCAAAGAAGATTATATTTCAAAGATTTATGAAGGAAAATATAACAAAATTGAATATAAATCAAGAACAAAAAGATTCTATCTTATAAAGCGTGATGGTGAAGATATAATTGACAGATCTGAACGCCCGATTTGTTTGGTTCATTCGCTACAAAGATGGGCATCAATGAAATCAGGTTATAACAATACACATGGCAATTGGTTTGTGCTGGATGAAATGTTTGACACAGAACGATCAACAACAAATCAGATTATTGAATTTGCAAATCAGATATCAACAATCACGCGTGAACGACCTGAAGCGCGTGTGATTATGTTAGGAAATAACCTGAACAAATATTCATTTTGGTTTGATGAATTCGGGGTTATGGATCAGATTGAAAATCTGAATTATGGTGGAACTATTGATCATAGAACATCAATGGGTACAACAATATATATGACACTTTTCGATATTTCTGAAGAAAAAATCAAAAATGTTTTGAAAAAGAAAGTTAGATTTTTCGGATTTGATACACCAAAGATGGCTGCTTTCAATGGTCTTCAGGCATTTGCCGGCAATCAGTGGCAGCATATACCGAATGATGATTTACTGGATGCAAAATATCTATTATATAACAGATTGTTCATCTTCCATCGTGGGCGCTATGTTCAAATATGTATTTATTATAATAACAATCAGGAATATATCTTTCTCCACTGGGCATCCGAGCCAAAATATGATGATAATATTATACTCACCGCTTCACCAGATGCCCAAAATCGTCAACATATTTATGGATTCGGTAATTTATGCCATAATGCAAATATAAAAGCCAAATTGAGTCTTATACGAAGTCTACGGGAACAAAATCTTTGGTTTTATTCATCCAACAGCGTTGGTGATTTGGTTCTTGATTATCTTAAAACGGTTAGGTAGTTTATAAATATTTAATATTTTGTTCGCTTGATGTTCGATTCATCTATGTACTATATTAGTACATACATAAGAACAAACGCACCGAAAGCGAAAACATGGAGAAAGAGGCTTATATGAATAAACTTGAAAAGTATTTGATGAAACAGATTGAAGCGAAAGATAGAGAAATCAAATCGCTTCACAAGATCAATGATCATTCACAAAGTTATGTACGACAGTATTTCAAAGAACAAAGATTCTTCAATATTGTATCAGAGAAAGCAAGAATCAAATCATTTGAATCCAGCGATGGAACAATCAAAAGATATATTGATTTAGGTGATGTCAATGATTATGGATCTGATCAACCTGATTTCGTTTTTGTCGCTGATCTGTTAGGTCTTAACAAATCCGAATGCTGCGATTGCGAATCAAAAGATTGTTTTGAAAAAGGAGATGAAGAAGATGAATGAAAAAGAAAAATATGAAACTATATGCATGGCGCAACATTATCTTCAGAAACTTGATCCATTTTCATTGATGGGTGTTGCTTGTCAATTGTTGGATATTATTTCAGTTGAATTGAATATGAATAAAAGAAATATGGTTGAAAAAGTATATTTTAATGGTAGTGAAAAAGCCGAAGCAGTTCAATCATCAATTGAATGTGCCAAAGATTTTCGATCAAGGGATTGGCTTTTAGAATCAAAATGTGATAGGGGTAATTACATATGTTAAATAAAGATTTTTATAAGGAATTGCAGACAGAATCCAACATTATCGATGAATTCAATTCGCTTTCACTTTCAGGAAAAGAAGTTATTGCAACATTGATTCTTGATAATCTTGAAAAAAATGGAATATCTGCACCGGTTTTCGTTGCTCAATATATTAGCAATAAGAAGTCAGCAGCAAAGGAAGAAGAGGAATTCATCAATGTATGATTCAGGAATATCACTTGCAAGATCACCAACAACATCATCTGATCCGCTGGAAGCGGCGGACAAAAGATTGATCATTGCAATATTAAGATCATATTTTGAAGATATAACAAAATATGTGAATCTTGCGGTTGTAACATCAGAACAAAATTATGATTATTATTTTGGAATGGCAAATTCTCTGATCAGGCAGATGAACGATTTGAGATTCTTTCAAGATAATCAATTATATATGAATCTAAAATTAAAGGAGATTATAAACATGGCATATACTAAAAAAGAAAAGAAATCATCAAAAGAAAAGAACGAAGGAATCAAGATTGAGTACAAAGGCAGCAATAAGAATGTATTTGCTGCATCCATTTGGAAGCCAAAAAAATTCGAAAAGAAGGGATTCACAAGATTCTTTACAATCTTAACAATCAATTCTGTTTCAATTGTTGGTTCAATCATGATTCCGGAAGGTGCTGAAGGTGAATATGAAGCAATCAAGGATATTGCAGCGGATGCATTCTTTGCTTTTCCATCATATTATAATGAAGATACAAAGAAATATTCTAATCAGGTTTTCATCAAGGATGATGGATTGAAAGAAGATCTTGATGAATTTGTTGAATTTGCTATTGCTGAAGCAAAGCTTCTTGAGATATAATATCAATAGAGTCGAATCTTTCATAAATCCTCATTAAATAATTGTTTTTGTAATCCTAACACACAAAAGAAAGAGGCCATTTGGCCTCTTTTCTTTTATTAAATGAATATTCCTGATTGAAGCAGATTCACAAATTCATTCTTTTCATTTTCGCTCATATCTGCGGTTGTTCTTAAATTGATTGAATCTATCTGAAGATATCCCGAAAATGAATTCAGGCTTCCTGATCTATTTGTTGCTCTACCTTCCAGCTGATTCAGATTTGATGTTTCATCTGTTTTCACATATTCAAAAATCAAATATATATAATTCGGCAAGAAGCAGCCATTGCCCATCGGGGATGAACCACCCTTTGTAACATTGAATTGATCTGCGGATGTATTATTGATATCCATCATTGTTGATTCAAAATTTGCAAGGCCAGCAAGCGCACCACCAAGATTCTTTGTTGCTGCAGCCGTTCCCATATTTATTCCAACGCCGGCAAGGTTTGAAATATTCCTTAATTGAGCCTGTCCCATCTGCGCTTTATCTGTCAATGTAATCGGAATATCAACACCACATGAACCATTAAAGAAATCATACAATACGCCATCCGCCAGCAACGCGATCAAGGTTGAACCTGATTTTATATCAACATATAATCTAACTGAAACAGTTTTTCCGCGATATTTATTATATGAAAGATCCTGAATGCCCACCGTTGGGATATAGATTTTCATTTTGCAGAAAGGCTCAAAGTTCCTGAAATCCGATGGATTTGGAAAGGCATCCCTGATTGTGAATGAACCCATATCCAAATAGCCACCATGATTTATGACTTTTCTAACTGTTGCGGATGGAAGATTGAATTGATATCCACCAAAATATATATAATTTTGTGGGGATGCAAGGCCGCTTAATACTGTTGACAAATCAAACGGAAACCATTTCAGGCCGCAAATAACATCAATCGGATTAGATCCCATCATCTCGATTGCAGGCTTTATTTGTTCCCATATTCCTTGAGGCCCTACATCAAAGAATGCTTCAGATATTTCATATATCGCACCTTGTGAACATACAAGTTCTTGTGAAAAATAATTTCTTAAATATGAACCATCACCCATTGTTGTTGAAACTTCTTCAGCGCCCGTTGGATTTGTGATTTTATATCGGTTTGCAATATCTTCATAATTGAGCGCGTCAGAAATATCAACATCCGGATCATGATTCACCCATCCTTCAGCAAGTTCCCTTGTTGCGAATAATGGAACACCCGTATCACCGCCGATGCCCGTTCTTGTTGCTGAAATAAATGTTCCATTTTCATTCTCTCTTTCACCATAGATGTAATCAAATGGGAATGTTGCAGATTCATCCCATGTTGCGCCACCATCTGTCGAATATTCACATGAAACAACATCCGCAACAGAAACCGGAATCAATTTGATTTTTCCATCTGATAGGCCTTCACGATAAAAAGCAAGGCGGCCATCAATAAGATCTGTTGAAAGCATTTTGATTCTGCACCATCTATAATATGGGCCATCAATGAATGTTCTTCCAGCGTTTGTCCATCTGTCTTTTTGTCCGGTATTGTATATTGTGAATGAATCTGATTTTGGTTCAGGTGGACGCCATTCCCCATCATAATTCATGTTCATCACATAACCTTGTTCAAGAAGAGGAACAATATGTGTTGTCCAATCACCGGTTAGACAATATGAGTGAATTGCATGCCTTGCCATGTTCAAATCATATATAACTTGTTGTTCTTCATCTCTTATTGTACTACTACAAACCGCCAAAACCGGCATATTTGTTGTAACATGTCTTTCAATAGCTTGTGTTGCCATCTCAAAAGGCGTTCTATTAAAACCAAGTTGTGTTGATGGATCAATTTCACTTGTTGATGTTAAAGGATATCCCGTCGCATTATAAGATGAATGATCTGAATAGATAACCTTTGGCAAATTGAGTGATGGTGTAAATGAAAAAATAATATCATTCAATCCGCGGCCGGTTGCATTTTCTTCATCACCATCGGCGACTTCAAACCATGAAATTGCATATAATTCATCATTCCCGCCCGATATACCTTCAATATCAAAAGTATATTGTGATTGATTTGGAATTATCTGCGAATATGTCAAATCCTTGATCTGCGGTTGTTCGTTTGTCATATCAAAATAGACTTGATATCTTCCGGATTCAAACTTTGATCCATTATTATAATCAAATATATAATCATTCCAAGCCATTATAAAAAACCCCCTTTCTATTTGCCCGTAACAGTTAAGACAAAATTGTTTTGATTAGAATATGGAATTGAAATTGATGTTCGCCTGATTGAAATATCAGGTTCAGGCAATTTCAAAATTCTTGGATCGGCAATTCTATAATCAGGATGTGAAGAAGATCTTTTTGCAATAACCGGTGAAGCACCGCAAGCATTGAAGAAATTCTTCAGAACATCAGATTTAAGCGATAAACGGCATTTGTTGCCTTCAATGATTGTTTTATCGGTTATATAATAATAGCGGCCAAATTTGGCAATATATGCATAATTAGCACTATATAAAGAATCATTCATCTGAACCATCATAACCGGATTTTCAATAGAACATGATTCAAGCAGCTGAATTGATTTTGTTGCGCCGATCTGCGTGATATCTTTGTAAACTTTCCTTGAATCTGATTTGTTTATATATAAATCAATATTCATATGATGCCCCCGTTTCTATTATCAATTTGTTGATAATTCTTTTCATGCAATCTTCAAATTCAGGAATATTCTTCATATTTTCATAATATCTTGAATTGTCGATTGTTTCGAATGTGTTTATTGTCTGATCATTTCGGAATGAATCAACGTGTTCGGATCTAAGCGTTGAATCTGAATGTGCATTTTCATCCATCTTATCAATGAACATATCTGATATTGCTTCAGACTTTGAAACTTGTTCAAGTGCTTCAAGTTCATATGATCTGTTATATTGATTTGATGTTGTTTTCTTTTGTGGGGATGTTGCTTCACTATGTTTTGCACCATATGAATATGATGTTGAATCTGCACCATAAGTCTTTGTTCCTGTTTCTTCACCCATTGTATCTGTTTTATAAATCTTATTTCCAAGAATAAATTTGTGATTGATTGTTTCTTTTGCGAACATTGCAGCAAATTCATCAATATTTGCAAAAAGCAGCGCTTCAATATGATCTTTGAATGCTGGAAGCGCGGTTTGAAATTCTTCATCATCATAACAATATATTTTTGATCCATGCATATATTTAATATATCTATCAAACAAATCATGATTCTGTACATAATATGTGATGAAATCTGCATCAATATTATTCCCGTTTTCATCCTTATATACTGGAATTTTGGATGCTAAAGAATTGCTGAATAATAATGGTACATTTGATGTTTTTGCGCTATTATATAAAGATTTTATATATACCCTTTTCATGATTCTTCATCCCCCTTTTCTTCATTATTCTGAAGATTTTCTTCGTTATTCTGATCAGATGAATCATCTGTTTCATCTTCCAGCAAAGAAGGATCTTCAATTTCTTCTTCTGTCGGTTCATCCGCAAATATAGGTGAAACAATAATTTCAACATCATATCCGGCTTCTTTCATTGCTTCAATGAATTCAAGGCGGCATTCATAAGCAATCAGATAATTTGATGTTGTTATATCATCATAGGATTTTAATTCTTCCACCGAAACTTGCGCGGCCTTGTTCTTAACATCCAAAGAAGCACCATAACGATTCGCAATATTTTTATCAAGTGATTCATCATAAGATGTTAAATATTGCATTTTTTCGATATTTGCTGGATCAAGAATATCTAATTTCTTAATTTCTTCAAATATGGATGTTGTAACAACCGCCGGTTTGCCCGCTTTAACACTTTTCAAAGCTTTCAAGATTGCTTCTCTTGCTGCATCTGAATCCGTTTCAAGTAATGGTGTTAAGCGGCTATATATCAATTGATACATCCTTGAAACATCATTTTGTGCTTTTTCATATGAAAAATAATTTACATCAAACAAATCTGTCATTGATAATGGGTTATTTTTGCACAAAATAACATCTTTTCCATTTTTCAATGTTCCATAAGATTTCGGGGATGTTCCAAGTCCGATGGCCACAACATGATTGATTTTATTTTCATCATCAAAATCAACAATTGAACATTTTGCAAATTTCTTATCTTTGATTACATACCCCATCAAGCCATGACAACGAACGCACAATTCAAAATTATCAGGAAATACAACATCCGGCGTATTTGATTTATATCTGAAATAAAATTCAAGTTGATTCAGAATATTGATTTGATTTGAAAAAACCCTTCTATGAAGAAATTGTTCTTCTTCTTCGATATCATATAAATATTCATTTATGTTCAAAATATTATCCATTTTAATTCCTTTCTATACAAAAAAGGCCGCCGCGATCTGCAGCGACCTTTGATTGTAATTCATTATGATAATGTTAAGATTACACATCCTTCTTTTCCATCAATGCCATATTTTTTGATCATGTGATGATAGGTTGTGATATGATCAGATTTTGCGATGTAATCAGTGGTTATTTTATCGAGCTTGTTGCATATAAAAGCACCATAGCGGCTGTAAATTGCACCGACGATATGATCAATTGTGTAATCTGTTGATGCATCAATGCTGATCTGATCAAACTGTGAACCGGATGTGATCTGCGGAAGCAAATCAGTTGTCTGATTCTGCCACCAGTTAATTCGATAATGTTCACCGATTGATGTAAGTTCATTATGATATACAGCAGACTGATTGAAATCCAAAGCGGTTGAAAATGCTGTTAAAAGTAAACTTCTAACATCTTCAGATGGACAATAATTCGGAATTGTACCATCATTATATTTTTCATTAAAATCGCGCATATATTCTTTCAGCTGGATAATTGTTTCTTGACAGAACAATTTGAATTCAGGATCTAAATTCCAATTTGCCAATGTAACAAATCCGGCATCCCCTGACTGATAACCATGAAGGGTATTATATCTTGTTATAAGTTTGATTTCGCGGCTGCCATCATATGCTGCTTTAATAAGGCCACGCATATTTGCACGCGCTAATTCATTTAATTTATAACGAAGAGAATCTTCTGCATTCTTCTGCAGCTCTGAAATCATCGTTTCAACATCACGAGCATTTGTGAAAGCCTTCTGAAAACGCTGAACGGATATTGAATTTGGAATCATGAATGCAACATCTTTTCCCCAGAATTCGGAATCCCACTGTGCGCCATAGAAATGGCCATCATGATAATCAGGCGCGTTGGATGGATCATCATAATATGATATAGGATTTGCAATCGGTGTATCCATAGCCGGAAGAAGCTTTGAACGAATTCTTCCCATCACACCACCATATTCCTGATCTGTGATATACTGTCCATATGTTTCTTCTTTGAAATTCTTGGATCTGATAAAATCATAATATACGCCGGTTGCAAGCTGCGCAAGATAATCTTTAAGATCCCCGATTGTTAAATTTGCAAACGCTGTTCCAAGTACAGAAACATTTGAAAGATCTTCTTTGATTGTTGTTTCTGCACCCAAAGCATTTGGAACGATTGTATTATTCAATAATGTTGCTATTTGTGTTAATGTCATTTTCGTTATTTCCTTTCTTTATTTCTTTTGGTTGTCCTTTTAGTTGTTGATGCTGCATTTTTAGTATATTTAATTGTTACATAAGCGCTTAATGATGTTCTGTCTGATGCTGTTTGAATCTGAATATCATCTTCGGTTGCGAATAATGATATAGGAGAAGATACAGAAACCAATGGTAAAGGATAATAAAATTCTCTATCAAATCCCGATGGTATTCCATAACAATATCCACTTAATTCAATAATTTTATTCAAATCTGTAATACCATGCTGAATTATTTTTGTGTTTGTATCAGGCAAAGATCCAAAATTGTATGTTTTTTCATAAATATCAGAACCATCAACCCATTTTCCAACAACGCGTTCTGTTGTTGAATATTCGGTTACATTTTCAATCTTTTCACCGATTGATAAAACGGATGCAGAAAGTGCAGCAACCTTAACTTCCAATTCCTGAACATCACTACCACCCAAGATCTTCTTATTCAAGATCTGTCTTGCACTAGTTAAAGCCATAATGAATCCCCCTTTCTTGTATGATCAGATGATGGCCGGAATAATCATCCGGTTATCTGTTTACATAATAATATAGTTATGTAAATAAATCAATAATGTTTCACGATGTTTCACGAAAAGGCGAATTATACCACGAACACAATCGAACAGCAATCGAACAAATTATTAAATTTTTATAAAAAAATCCGA
>AUXO018376535.1_pt1 | contig 12986 bp, 6 predicted proteins | sample 768731 | NCBI WGS metagenome assembly AUXO01 (sample SAMN02715735, study PRJNA202380) | gut metagenome | biome: sheep rumen | host: Ovis aries | place: New Zealand: Palmerston North
ATATTAGTATATACTTATACTTGTAAGGAACAAATATCAAGTATCCAAAAGGAGGGTTCAAACATGTGTACAGAGAATATGGATAAGATGATTGAAAAGATTAGCAACCTGCTTGACTTGGCAAATAATAATCCTAATGAACATGAAGCATTAGCCGCTGCTCTGAAAGCACAAGAGTTGATGGCTAAGTATCATATCGAACTCACAGACCTTGACCATGATGCCGGAGTAGAAATCATAGAGGAATCATGCATGGTAGATGGATCTGGACCGTCGAAGTGGAAAGCAAAACTGGCAAACATTGTCGCAGAAAACTTCTGCTGTAAGGTATACCACAGGGAAGAACGTGGCATCTTCACTAAAATGACAAAAAATTATGTAGTATTCTATGGATATGAGCATGACGCTAGGATTGCAAAGGAAGTATTTACGTTCCTGTTCAATACCGGTATCAAACTTGCAAGACATGAATACTATGTAGCAAAGAGATCCGGAAAGTACACAAAATATGTGATGAACACCTATCTCATTGGGTTCTGTGAAGGAATCAGAGAAGTTCTTGCAAAACAGTGTACAGCACTTATGGTTGTAACACCGAAAGAAGTAATTGATTCCTATAACGAAATGTCACATGGATTTAAGACAAAAAGATCAAAAGTAACCATTGGTGGTGATTCTGGAATCTATGAACGAGGGATCCGGGATGGTAAGGATGTAGCAAATGCAAGATCCATAGAGCAGGCAAGTTGAAAGGGGTGCAAATATTATGACGAAGAAAGAACTGTGTAAGATTTTTACAGATAAGGTAACAGAATATATCGAAAATGAATATGTAATCACTCCGAATAGTTTTTCAGGATCTGATGGAACAAGTCGTGTTGATCTTGTTAAAGATGATAGTTTTATCAGAATTTATATGGATGAAGAGCCTGATTTTGATTCTAATGTAGATAAAATTTACATTAGAGTTGCAGAACGAAAACTGATCGGAAAAGAAAAGAAAAATATCTACAATATGGATATTGTCTGGACAAAGGAACTTACAACAATCTATGAACTTAGTTTCATCACCATCGGTAAGTACAGACACCCATACTATGTTACAGAAGAAGAATATGCGGAACTTAAAGATAAGATTGCGGAAAGAACTAAACGCAGATATGAGAAATATGCATCCGCAGTACGGAATATCTATACATTCCCTGATAGTGCAAAAGCAAAAGTACTTTCATTCATTCAGAGTAAACCGAAATGCAAATCTGTAAAACTGAAAGATATTGAAAAAGTTGAAAAGCATGTATATGATGACTTCGTAACCTACAAAGTTTACTGTAGGGGTAAAACTTATGCACTTAACTGATGTAACTTGAATTTACTACATAAAAATAGAAATTTTTAAACACTTAAACATAAAAATAACCACTCAAATGATATATGAGTGGTTATTTTTTTATTTGTATATTTAGACGAGGGTGAGAGTTTTTCGTCTTATATTGTTTGGTGATTCTTAGAATACACCAAGGATCTTACCAGAAACTACGGTCTCAGGTACAGTTACCTTCATAGCGTACATCGTTGCAGTTCCCTGCTGTACGGAAGCATTTGCCAGACCAATTGCATCTGTAGAAACAATCGGCATGTACTCACCATACAGAGCAGAGTTACGACGAATGTCATTGCTCTTGCAGCACATTACCCAAGTATCCGGATTGTAGTTCGGATCGCAATATACTTCAAACTGATCCAGAGTACCGGACTTGAACGGACCAACATTATCTGTAGTAGCATCTGCCTTAAAGCCATTAATCATGCTGATGTAGGAATTTACATTCGTACCAACAATCAGACGGTTCGGCTGGCTAAGACGTGTTGCCTGATATACAGATGCAGCTGCCTGTGTCAGCTTCAGTTTGAACATATTGAGGTAATCAGAAGGAACTACTGCACCAGTCAGTACCGGAGATGCATCCCAGTTGAACTGAGGCTTGTAAGATGCTACTCTTGCAAGCTCTGCAAAACCTGCCGTATTGATTTCAGCAGTCAGTTCACCAATAGCAGCTTCCTTTGCAACATCAGCAATATTGGAACCATACTCCTGCTGAGCTGCGAATGCCGCATAGATTGACCAGTAGCAAGCAATCTCATGTGCTTCTGCTACAAGGTTGAACTCATCCAGCGCGAGGTAACCCTTAGCCATCTGAGCACCATACTCATAACCATAACCACCATTACCAGGTGTTCTCGGACCTACGTTCTCGTTATCATACTGATAGGTAACCTTTACATCATTACCTGCGGCAGGTGTAAACTGACCGGAAGTGATGCTTACAAGACCTGTAGAGTAATCAATATATCCGATAGCAGTCTTTGTTCCAGCATCAACAATGTTACCATTACCATCATCAACATAATCAGTAACATTACCAGCTGCGTTGTACTTCAGAGTTACAGTGTTCGGAAGAACAGGTGTATAAGCTACTGCAAGGTTATCTGTAATTTCAGTACCCTCTGCCATCAGCTCATTCTTAACAACACGGCCTGTGAAGTTAGGATCGATACCCTGACGGTTTACGAACGGACTAGACAGAACATCACCAGCCTTTGTCTCACCCTTTGTATTCTCAGCAATAAACTTGAAGTAAGGAACAAGTTGCTGACGAGACCGCATTGCTACAGAACCATAAACATCCAGAATAAGCAGCTTCTGAACGAACATCGGAAGCAGTTCCAGGAAATCCGGACGAGCCATGATGTTGGTAGTATTAGTTGCAGCAGTTACGGCAGAAGCACCTCTACGCATATTGGTTTGAAGCTGACGAGCGAACTGTCTCTGCTCAGGTGTAAGGCCTGCAAGTTTCGCATTAGATACAGATGCCTTACGGTTCTGTACTGCTGCTGTGATATTTGTCTTTGCAGTAATCGGACGACGCATAGCCGGACGAGTTCCAAAAGTAGGACGAGCCTGTGCTACTCCACGAGATGCAACAATCTTACGAGTTGCAGGAGTAGCCTTATGAATAGTCTTCTTAATAGCCATAATACTATTATCTCCTTTAACTTAATATTTTATAATTTTTCTCGATTCTTACAATGTAACAAGGTCATCATCATTATCAGAAAAATCTCCAACATCAATGAAATCATCATCTTGACTTACGGATTGTTGGGAACCTACATTAGTTGAACCAATAATAGATTGTAATTCTCTGACAGATGTAGCCGAAGTCACACGCACATCTTCGAGGTGGACGCCAATTGCGTTTGCGTATAAATTAGCATACGCATCCTGATATTCTTGTATCAGTTTAGTTGCCGCCGACACCTCTTGTTGAAGTTTCTTAATCTTTGCATCCAGGTTAGATGTCCGACTCTCCGACTCTGTAGCTGCTGTGACGGTTTCACGTAACTCAGTACGAAGATCAGAAATGACAGAATCTTTTTCATCAATGTCATTAGCGGTGGCTTCAATCCTCTGCTTATATATAAGGTTGGACGTTGAAAGTGATTTATTTTCTTTAGAAAGTTGTTCATTTGCAGTAACTAAATTACTCATTTTCTTGTCCAACTTAATTTTTTCATCTTTCAATTTCGTGTTAGTTGACTGCATTATCTTGCATCTTTTCTTGGATTCATCAAGATCAGATTTAATAGATTTCATTTGAGACGCAGTAATTCTTTCAAGTGTTTTAATCTTTCTACTTGCAGAAGACTCCATAATAGCAATATGATTGTTCAGCATAGAAACTTCATCATTAAGTGATGCATTTATTTTTCTAAGTTCAGAAATCTCCTTATGACTAGATTCACTAAGTTTATTAAATCTATCCCGTGAATCAGCCAGTTCATTACGTGTAGAAAGATATAATTGTGTGATCCCTTCAATTCTCTGCTCTTGAATATCAATATCTTCAGATTCATCAGATGTATCTTCAGATGATTGTACCTTACAATTTTCAAGTTCTTTCTTCTTAGCATCAATCATCTTGTATTCATCAGACTGCTCTGCAAATTGAGCTTGAATGACATCAAGTGCTTCCGAAGAAGTGATAGATTGCAGATTTGTACGAACTGCCGCACATACTGCTTTGTATTTAGCTTGCTTATCCGCGTCAGTGGAAGCTGCAATAGCAGTAAATTCTGGTACAGATTCCGGATATGCTGGAAATGCCACAATGTCAAATCCACGGAATACAAATGTATCAGGATCTACAGAGTTATTGTAAATATCACCTGCACCTCTTACAGAGATACCAAATTTTACTCCGGCATCAATGAATTTCTTTACAACTTGTCCTACAGGCGTATCAACAAGATTGAATTTCCCATAGATTTTACCATTGTCATCAATATGCCCTTCTGTCATTACGATACAAGCATTACGGAAGTCCATACAATTAGGATCTTCAGGATGTCCACAGAACCCAATAAACCAACCATTTTCAATTCCTTCTGCGTATTCTTCTGAGGCAAATACATTTTCCCAAACTTCACGAGTTATATCAAGACCGTTCTTATTCGTTATATTGGAATCAGCACATTCACCTTCAAATGTACCGATGATTACAGGATTATTCAGATCAGCCGCTTTTACCGAACTTTTCTTCATTGTTATCTCCTTTCGAACACACTATGTTCTAAAGCATTTTCTTAGCAACACCTGCTGAAAGTCTAACAAGACCACCAACAAGTAATGTCTTAGCAAGTTCCTTTATAATGCCAGATTCAACAGGTTCATCACCATCACCTGGAACTACAACATCAATAGATTCATCAAGATTTTCATAGGCTTCAAGATTTGTATCTTCAACCTTATCAACAACTTGATCGTCTACGGATACATCTGTTGAATTATCGGTATCTATTATATATAAGGATGAACCAATATTCAACTGAATTTGACCATCTATTGTTTCTGAAATCCCTATATCATAATCTTTAAGTTCATCTACTTTTGATAAAAGATCAATGAGTGATGCAGGTGTAAATACTATACTATCCATATTCGTTACTTCCTTTCTATTTATGATTGTGATCCATTTCGGATTCTAAGACCTGTAATTGTTACATCTTCCATATTGGATACAGTAAGGAAGAATTCCCAATTTGTATCATTTTTAGGTAAGAAATCAGTATTGTTATGGTTCAACTCCGGTGTAGTTGCTAATAGTGTGTTGTCCTTATAGAATTTTAGCACAAGTTTACCATTAGCACCTTCATCCGATTCAATCTTGAATGTAGAATTTGCAAAATAAGTTAAACCTTCTACACCTAAACTAACAAATCCTGCGTGTTCTACCGTTGGGTTAAATGTATACCAATCTGCACTAAATCCCCATTGCCCGTAATCTTCATCGGAAGTTATGAACCCAATGTACTGACTAGCATCACCTATAAGATTTCCAATGATCCAAGAATCTGCCCAATCACGGTGATACATTGTGCAATCAGTTACATCAAATTCTACTACTGTACCGGGAACGAACAAGGTTGCAGGTACACATATGTTTTTGCCATCAGCATCCTGTATACGAATACCTGTACCTTGCACCCACTCACCTGTAGCAGGTGTTGTAGTGTTATCTGCAAATGTCAAGTTTGCAGACTGTTCAGTATCAACAAGGCTGGATGTAAAGTCCCAATTGTATGTCCAACTTGTTGATGTAGGTACAAATGTACCGAAAGTTGAAGTTCTCGGTGGTTTGTTTACAAGTATAGGTGTAGTTACATTCTGACCACCTATAGAATCAGTACGTGTTCCATTTGTTCCGAAGCAATATGCATCGTATTCTTCCCCTGCCTGATCATAATAATAAGGATAATTTGCTTGATCAATATGGACTACTTGCAAACCTGTTGTATCCCAAGTACCTCCACTCCAATTTGGAAATCTGTAACCTTGCTCAAATGCATGGTATGTTTCATTACCAACATCATCTAAGTTAGATGCACACATTCTAGTAAAGTCAGAAGAATAATTAATAAATATCCAATGATCTAATGATGAGAAGTCTAGTACACCTGGCATCGGACGATCATGACCTGAATAATTCTCTACATCATTAGGTTTGTAGAACATTTCAGAAAAATCTGTAACATCATGCACATCCCAAGAAGATAAATCTACATTTATGAGATAATGTAAATTACTAAACATATTGGACAATGATGCATCATCAATATACCAATTACGTGCAATAATTGTTTGGAACTTCGGACTATCATTTATAATATCTGAACCAGTAAATCCGAATATTTCAGATAAACTTGTATGGTCTCCAAAACGTATGGTCATGTTGTTCCATACAAGTTTATTTATATCTGAGTTTTGGAAGAAATCTGTGTAACATCCTTCGCCATGACTTAAACTCATTCCATGACTATCAGGTAGTATCAGCACAGAGTGATCACTTACTGATCCGAATGAAGCACTTTCAAACATACTTGATAGGTCAGTAGATTCTCCAATGTTCCAAGAACTCATGTCAAATATGTATCCATCATATTCTTGCGAATATGTACTAGGAAGAATTGCGTTTTTGAACATTGAATCACATGTGAAGTAACCGTTATCATTAATCCATCCATCAAAATCAGTGCTAGAGTAATTATGTAGATCACAACCTTCGAACATTCCAGAAACAGATTCTATAGAATTTATGCTCCAGTTACTAAAAATTCCTGATGGGACTTTACGATGTTCACCAGTATATCCATAACTGAACATGAATTCAAAATTGGTTACTCTACTTACATCCCAGTTTTCTAATCCATGAACCTGTAATAATAAATCAGCCAGTGATTGCGAGCTAGTTGCAAACATGTACGACATATCTGTAACACTACTTGTATTCCAGGATGAAGTGTGTAAATCATTATAGAACTCTTTAGTGGATTCAAACATATGGGACATATTCGTAACATGACTTACATCCCAAGATGATACATCCCCATATACAACTGCACCACGGAACATGTTCTCCATAGTGGTGACACTGGAGGTATCAAGATAAGATATATCTACATAAGTATCACAATCTTCAAACATACTCTCCATAGTTGTTACATTAGATGTATCCCAATGTAGCTCCGCTTGTGACCCCTTGTATTCTTTGAATGTACTATTCATGTACATAACATTTGAAGTATCTAGATGTTCAGGAATAGGTATATCCGAACCCTCAAATGCATAGTTCAAATTTACAAGTGAATCTAGTTTCAAGTTGGATAAATCATCACCATAGAAATATCCTGTGTAATCATATTGGAATATTCCACTCATGGTAGTTACATTTGCTGTATCCCATTCCCTGATACCGTATATGCAATGTATGTGGTCCATACTCGCAAAGGTATTGGATAGATTTGTTATGTTCTGAGTACTCTCCATATCAATACCCAGGTATTTACATGGGTTATCAGCAAACAGATTCTCTAATGATGTGAGATTATACGCATCCCAATTTCGGAATGAAATAGTTTCTGTACCATTTATTGCTGCAAGTATGTCCTTGAAATTCTGCAAGTTAGTAAATTGCAACGGGGTATCACAATAATAAAGCCCATCGTCATAGTACACGTAAGTAGTAGGGTCAGTTGTATCTAATGATTGAGCATGCATTCTGAATTCTTCAGCAGTTTCACCAATGGACTGGGGCTCTTCGTAGTAGTAAGACTCACTATTTTCAGGTAAGTGATACTCCAGTACAGCTGTATCATAACCTGTTTCAAGTGGTAAGAACCTATAAGCACTACTAGACGCAGATCTTAATTGATTGATACCACTGGAACTTAATGTGACGAATCCAGAAGGTGTAGCAGGTGTAAATGTTCCAAATCCAGAACCAGCTTTCGGTTCAGCAATACCTTTACCATATGGATTAAATGCGTAATATGGGTAATCAAACTCCCCAGATTCATACTGAGATAATCCAGTCCTATCCCAAGTACCATTCCAATTTGGGAATCTATAGGTGTTCTCACAAGGTTTTTCGTTGAACCAACAGCAAGGTACAGGATAGCCATTACCATAATAGTCCACATCATCCTCAGTAGCATCCGGATCTGAACAATGTAGCACGGATCCGCACATCTCATAGAAGTCTACACCACTAGAAATATCCCAATCATCCAATGATGAGTAATCAATGATACCCGGAGATGGACTAGCCTCATCAGGTTCTAGAGCTTCTAATCTACTAAACATTTGCCGGAAGTTAGTTATGTGTGATACATCCCATCCAGATAAATCTATTGCACATAACTTACGCCAACGTGTGAAGAAATTAGATAAATCTGTTATAGATGGATCAAATGTCCAGTTTTTAGCTTCAAAGTAGTATATATGATTATCTGCAAAGAATGCTTTTATCTTATTCAATGTAGATACACTGTCAACATGTATGTTATTCAGCACCACTTTAGGTACGCTACATAGATCCATTGCATGTGAATAATATGTTAAATTGCTGAAATTAAATGTTGGCAATTTAATATAGAAGTTATCAGGATGTTCTACATTTAATGGAACTGCATAATATCCAGTGTCTCCTACATAAACATCCTCTGAATATGCTGGATGTATATCATCATCTTCATAGCGTGAATAATGGTAGTAAATAGGTTTAGATGTAAATCCGTGAAACATGTGTTCTACATCTGTCACATTCCGTACATCCCATTCAGAAAGATCTAATGGTAAACAAATACCTCTAGCATCTGCAAACATGCTATTCATATCTTGTGCAGATGAACTTACTTTCATAGAGGAGAAATATCCAGTCTCATATTCAGATGTTGGACTGACCCATGCAGATAATGAATATGCACCTCCAGACCCATATGCTGATATACTATGTGTATCTGTATGAGTATCATAATCATCTCGTACATATACACTCTGTTTACCTAGAACACCCTCAAGCATGTGGCTGAAGTTTACACCACCAGAACAATCAAGGTTCATCAATGCAGCACTATCGGATGGTAGCTGATAAAACGCATAAGAGAAATTGGTTACACTACTTACATCCCAGTTTATCGCATAACCTGAATATGCGTGTGGGATATAACCATTGGTCAATGTGAACTTGTAAAAATCATATGAAGCAGTTGAATAATCATCTGGAGATACTTTTTCAGATTGATAGAACATCCCTTCCATATTCTCAAGATTAGGAGTACAGTCAACGTCATATTCGTAGAAACTTATGAAAATGGAAGAACCATCATATCCAGTTATACTACTAAACATGTAGGATGTATCTGTAAGATACGGAAATCCACCATTGGAATTAGCATAAAGTTCCCCGGAACTCGTTCCAGCATTTAGATCTGCACCATCAAACATATGTGACATACTAACTGCGTATTTAGCAAAATCATATTCGTAATCATGTAGCTGTACATAAGCTATAGTAGAATGATAGAACATGTAAGATGCATCTACTTCACGATTGAATGTAAACCATCCGGAATTGATACTATCTGCATCAATGTTTGCAAGCATATATGTTGCATCTATAGGATATGCTGATTCATGAGTAGAAGATCCAAAAATGAACTTCGCACCATCCATCAGATAATATCCCGAATGAGTATTTGTACCCGGTTTAGCACCATCAAACATATGGCTTACATTTTCAATATTTGGTAATTCAACTGAATCAGATCCGTATATATTAGAGAATTCACCATTAAATTCAGAAAACATATATGATGCGTCTGTTACGTTTGCCAGTACATCCATGAATGCGGAATGGCCTTCTGGGATTTCGTATACGCTTCCATTGAAGATACCCATAAAATAATCTGCACTTCCTTGGAACATCCCCTTAGTAGATGTGACATTAACTGCGGAATCTATTCCAAATAACTGCCATGTAGTGTGTACATGATATGCAGGATCAGCATTACGTCTAGTAAGTTCAGTAGATTCTCTAGATGCAAACAAATAATCCATATTAGTTACTCTAGAATAATCCCAATCCAATAAATCTACAAACAAGTCATTTGGATTATCTTGCGGAGATAAACAAGTGTAAAATGCGTTCATGACCGTATGGATATTGTCATCATCTAAGAATCCGATTGGATCAGCTTCGCAAGTATAGAATATCTGATCGTTCAAATCTGTTGTAGTTCCTGAGTGTTCCCAATCCCCACTTACTGCGTATATAGGATATTCGTCCATTGATGTAGGAATTGTAGATGTCGGATATTGCTTAATTTCTGAAGCATCGATGTAATCAGTAGTATTGGTGAAGTCTCCACCTATGTAGTACCCAGAGTAATATCCAGTTTCCGGATTGTATAATTGAACGATACGTCTGAGCGCAGGAGTATAATATCCTGAAGATGGTAACAATTCTGCGAAATCATCAGCATATTCATTTGGAAGATATGTGTAGTCAACTCCTTGGAAATGCCACTTCGTCATATCCTGTGTAATCATTGTAAGATTATAGAACGGATCTGTAGTTCTTGTGCTATAGTTTACTTCACCTTCAGCAGTCCACCAAAATATTGTTTCTGTGTCATCTTCATTTGTAACAAAATCAAGATACAGATTCTCTTCAGTACTAAATACATTTGGGTCAACAAGATAACCTCTTTTCTCATCTGCTTGTTCAAAATAAACAGAACGACTACGAGAAGGAAGTTTCTCCAAGAATATTTTATTTAATGCTCCAGAACTTGTTGCTCCTGTTGTAAGATAGAAATCATGATATGCAGGAGGCTCTGGGCCGGGTTCAATGGAACCTTTCAGGAATTCGTTGATGCTTCCTATCTGTATCTTCCAAACAACTTGTACAACTTGATTTGTTCCAACTTTCAATATATTCTCTTTGAGAATCTTTCTATTTTCTGGAACAGTCATGTCCCAATTAGATTCATTTGGAGGTCCGATTCTATATCCTGCAAGAAGCCCATTCTCACTACCAAGTTGCCAAGTCTTTTTCGACCATAGACCTGCTTCGGTAATGAACACATAATCTTTACCTTCTTCACGAAATTGTTTCAATGCTCCAGTGCTAATCATAGCACTATAAACTACATCAATTACTTTAGGCTGTTCGGATGCGTATTCTGGAACAATGTCACGATAAGAAATCTCAACTCTAGGAAATGTGGTAGAAATGAGTTCCATGTTTATAGTTCTACCATTCGATGGTTGAGCAGTACCAGGTAACTTAGTCCATTTGGAATCATCGAATGGTCCGGCAGGAATAGATGTATCAGAAGTACATTCGTATAAGAATCCTTTGTACATTACTTGATCCGCATCATGACCTGAAGATGCAGCTCTATAAGAAGAAGTAACATCATAGGATGTAAATGCGTATCCAAGTCCAGGATACTTTCTTCCATTATTGTCATCTCTTGGATATCCATCAGCCCCATAACCCGGAACACGTTTCATGTACTCAACAAATCGTGCTTCTTCGTTGTAGGATACAAACGCATTGTAAGCTGCATCATAAGCAACTTTAGCATCATCCCTTGCTTGTTTCTTACCAGCAATTCGGTTTGAGCATACTTGACAAGACTCGCAAGCCGTAGTTGCAGGATAGTATGGGCATTCATCTTCAAGTGCTGCTTCGGCATCATCTAATGCGGCTTTGGTTGCATTCATTTCATCAAGAAGTCTTTGATACTCAGGATCTGTAGAGCTTGGAATTTCATCACCAATTCCAGCAGGAAGTCCTTCTGAATCTTGTTCCTGATTTAGAAGACCCATTGTTCCAAGTGAGATATATCTCGGAACATAGTTAGAAAGCATGGAGTAACCTGGATTAAGTCCATGCCGTTCATTTGGCATAAAATCACCAATGAGATGATGTGCAACACCATACAGGAGTGAATTAGTAGCAGCATTATGGCCACTTACTTCTTGAACTACTTCCCCTGTCAATCTATCAAGAACTTGAATAGATACATTTTGTTTTATATCTAGTTTCTTTGCAATTTCTGAAATATTCTGCATGTCTACCCCCTCTACGGAATCTCGGAAGTTGTAGATTCTTCATCATGTACTGTAATCGTTGTAGTTCTATAAGAATTAGTTCCTTTGATTTCTAATCTATATTCTCTTGGTGAAAGTTCTTTATCCAATGGAGTTGCAGTATCACCTGATTCTAGTTTCCACTGCTCTATGTGAACATAACGAGTAGTTGATTCACGTGTTCCTGCGGAAACATCATATATGTCTATCCACGGGTTAGTAGATGCACCCACGTCTCGGTTTTGTGCAACAAATGTAAGTGTCAAGTAATCAGAATGTCCGTTTGGTATGTTAATATCACTAATGTAATTTATCTTCTTTCCCCAAACAATAGATATACAATATTCTTCAGGTACAATATCTTCATAGCGTATATCTACATTCCATAACTGAATTGTATAAGTTTTACCAGCAACCAAATCTTCAGTTAATGGAATCCTATATATGAGAAATGTATCAGATCCACTAGGTTCATAAAAATCTGGTACAGATGATAAAAAATTAGGATTTACATTTATTTCTGGTTCATGTATATCAATCCGTCTATGAAGATTTGGATTTGTAAATCCTGTTACTTGGTCTTTATCATATGCAATTTGATCTTCAACTGTACCATCCTCGGTCTGAACCCAACCGGAACCTGCACTTGTAATCGGATAAGGAACTTCATTTCCATCTGCATCTATGTATGTTAAGTTTTGAAGGTCGGATTCTGTATAAGTTTTATCTGGATTTGGCCAAATTGTAGAGTCTGACATACTACCACCTCCATTACTTCTTATAAGATTATACAAGGTTGGGTTTCTATGAACACATAGAAAGGGTGGTGAGCAAGTCTGCGCACCACCCTTGGAACAACTTATTTAACTATAACATAACCATCCTTGTCAAACTCATAATCAACTTTATTGATTCGAACTGTTCGACTTGATGGATACCATCCTTCGGCAGTAGTAAACCACTTACCTTTAGAATCTGATTTCCA
>AUXO018659174.1_pt1 | contig 12985 bp, 15 predicted proteins | sample 768731 | NCBI WGS metagenome assembly AUXO01 (sample SAMN02715735, study PRJNA202380) | gut metagenome | biome: sheep rumen | host: Ovis aries | place: New Zealand: Palmerston North
TAATTTCTATCTTTAAGAATAGAATTCATATAATCTACATCTTCTCCATTTACTTGATAGAATTTATAATCAAATTTTCTAGTAAATAATTTATTAAATACATATCTAAGAATAATATTTTCATCTCTATTTTGAGAATTTAATATTCTATTCATAAGATCATTATAACATAAAGTATTTACATCAAAATCATCCATTATATCTTGTATTCTATCTAATTTCTTTACAACTCTAAACCCTCCAATTCCCAATGGACCTCTAGGATTTAATGTCATAAATAATTCTTTTTGATTTTCTGCCCATACATCATAAGCTTCTTCAGTATATAACCATTGATTATATTCTTCTGATTTATTTGGATCTAATAATGTAGGAACTATATATTGAATATATTGATCAAAATTATAATAATCTTCAGAATATTCATAGTTAATTTGATAATATAATAGATTATCATCTATATCAAATACTGGTTCGTATGAATATCCCATATAACCATGCTCAAAATAATGAACTTTATCTTTTCTTTCAATAAATTCTAATAAATCATCTAAATCATCAGTAGTTAATTCAAAATTAAATCCATTTATTCTATCGTATGATGTTTCTAAAGCTTCAGGTGAAAATCTATATATCCAATCTCTATTATCTAACCAAACAGGAAAACTATTATATCCTTGAGATGTAGCTACAGGATCTAAATTTTCTATATAAGATTTAACTTCCCAATGTTTTGGTTTAAAGAATTGTTTAAAATATTCTTCATAATCTATATTAATTGGATCCATGAAATCCCAACCTTCATCTATATCAGGATCAGGAATTTCCTCTGGAGGTGTTTGATGAAAATTATATATTATAGCACCTAAAGAAGATTCATCTCCATCTTCAACCCCAATACCACCAAAATCAAATTGCTCAGTATCAAAGAATTTAGGAGGATGATAAGTGCCAAATACTTCATTCCATTTAATATAATCATCATAATCACCATCATTTGTATATAATTGCTCATAATATTCAACTAATGGTTTAGAAGATATTTCTTCTTGATGATTAGGATTATTTTCTGGTCTTTTACCTTTTATTTTGACTTTACCATCTTCATCAACTATTTCACTAATAGCATCAGATACGCCATCGTAAGCAAAAGATAATAAATATAGCATTACAAATAAATCTGAAACATTTATTTCTCTAGAAGTAGAAATAGAAGGAACTATTATTTTTAAATCATCAGAATTTATTTCTGAATCAAGTAAGAGAGAAAAGAAATATTCTACTTGATATTGATATTTTGACATATCTACTTCATAATCAATAGACATATACTTAGTGCCTTCTACAGTAAAATCTGCATCTTCTATATGATTATCTTTAACCTCTTCATGAAGTTTTTCTTTAAATGGTTTGTCTTGTCTTGTCCATTCTCTATAAACACCATCCCAAAATTTATCAGATAAAGTTAATTCATCATAATCATATCTATAAATATTATCATCTATATATTTATCAAAAGCGTCACCTTGTTTAACTTTAATAAATTCAAGATCATAATTTTCAGGATTAGTATCATTAGACTCATTTATTTTCTTTTTATATAAGAAATATTTATAAGCATAAGTACCTTCTAGATTAAATAAGTCAATAATATCATTAATATTTCTAGTAGAAGATTTATACTTTATAAGTTTATTTAAATTCTTTACAATAGCAATTTGATACTTTAAAGGAATCACATCAAAAAACTCAACACCAAATGATTCCAAGAAATATTGAACGGATCTGATATCAAAAATATCTCTCCTGATATACCACTCTGGTACATCTACTATCATATCACTAAAAGTCTGACTAAGTAGAAGTAATATTAAAGATTCATCATAATGATTAGATCCTAAAGACATTGCATCTTGATAAGTTCTTTTTAAATACATAGCTCGATTTATATTATATAATTCTATAAATCGCTCTTGTACCATTTCTTCTACTCTAGGAATATATAATATTTCCCATTTAACAGCTTTTCTAGATTTATAAATATCAATAGATTTATAACCTAAATATTTAAGATAAGAATAATTAAATCCTTTATATTCTGATATTAATGTATCAATAAATCCAGATTGCTCCAAGACAGATATATCATCATTAGATAATAAATATATTTCTATTTCTTTAATTTCTGATAATGGATCATCTTTTGGAGCATGAAAAGGAATATGATCAGTATTATAATCAGAAGGAAAATCACTTGGATATACATATATATTATAAAATTGATCAGATCGATCTCTATTTATATTATAAACTGTACCAGGATATGGAGGTAATCCAGCTAGACTTCTATAATAATTATTCTCTTCATCATATTTATAATTTGATATATAATATTTCTTACAAAAATCAAAAGTATCAGATCTAAGAGCAGCTGGAATAACATACCTGTCCTCAAGTATGTTAGCTACTTCTTCATCAGTAAATACTCTTTCTCCATTTTTTGTGTAGGCTTTGAGCATGTCCTCTGTAAATGGAAAAGTATTAAATTTAATTCTATTTTCAACAATATTTATGAATTCTGTAGATTTTGTTATAGAATTTTCTGTTTCATAGCTTATTGCTAATGCATCATTTTTAACAACTATACCGTTAAAAATAGTTTTACAACAATGAACTATTTCATCCATTAATGGATGATCTGTATAGATCTTTCCATTTACTGAATACGCCATATTTTTCACCTCCTACTCATCAAAATTATATATATGTGAGCCAAAGTACAACATTATATAAAGCACTTTTCTATAATAAGGAGGTATTTAATATGGCTAAAGATATTAATGAAGAAATTAAGAAATATGATAACGTTAGATATTTCACATTAAAAGGTGGAATAAAAGAAAAACCATTTATAGAAAATAGTTTTATAAATGATAAAGATATAAAATCAGGCATCAAATCAGCAAAATATTTATTCAGAAGAAATAATAAGGAGTAGGATAAATATCCTACTCCATTTATTTTTAAATATCTTCATTATTATATTCATAATCTTCTCTACTAATCGCATTAATATTTGCTCTAATAATAGTAGTATAAGAATTTTTACCTAATCTATTAGGATCATCAGATCTATAAGCAACTGTTACAGCATTATAGCAAGGATAATTTGCAAGAATATAAGACATTATTGCAACTTTATCAAAATCTGGATCTTTATGTCTATTTTTATCTTTAAGATCCGCAATAAGTTTAGTGCATTCTTCATCTATAGAATCTGATAATATAAATGATAAAGAAACATATTCTCTAGATCTATTAAACCAAGATAATTTTTGTTTCTTAAAATATTCAGAGATCAAAGGAATATCTTCTGATGTTACAGCTTTAGATATAGTAAAGTTATCTAAGAAAGTTAACCCAAATTCATTAACAGAAGTATTAAGTTTATCTGCATTGATTTTAAAATCTAGAGTTACATTGCTTTCTTGCTTACAAGATTTGATTATACATTTCTTAATAGCATTATAATCTATTTTCATTTTTAGTATTCTCCTTTTTAAATAATCTTATTTTTAGAACCAATTAATTAAATGTGTCTATAATCATTTAAAAATAAGAAAATTGTAAAAAATAAACGAACTACTAAGGATGTACAGTCCAAGTAATTCGTTTATTTAATTATAGATAATTATCGAAACCTTCTAATCGATCAACTTTAGCTCCATATTCTTCTGAATATCCAAAAATTACATTTGGATCTTTAGATTTAAGAAGTACTATTCCATCAAGAATAGAATCGAATAATTTAATCTGATCATCAAATAAAATCATTAATCTATTCTGATATATGAGCCATTTTCTTTCACTCATAAGAATCTCTTCATCTTCTTTGTTTTCTAGATCAAAGTAATGTATAAAGAAATGATAAACCATTTCTTTTTCATTACCTCTTAATTTTCGACCAATTAATGGTCTTAGATAATCCTCTGAAGCCTGAATTATCTCTTCTTTGTTTTCAAACATAATTTCTTTCATTTTGTTTCTCCTTTCGTTTTACATTTCGTTATTTCATTTATATAAAATGAGATATAAATATTTACCTCTAATATCACAAATGAGTAATATGGAGGTAAATATTTTCTCACATTGATTTATAATAATGCGAGGTTTCCAGGTTCGATTTGTTTTTCATTCAAACCAAATTTTTTACCGAACCATCCTGGATAATTGGGGTCGGTAATATTCAAGTAATTATAACTAGTCATGATATATTTACCTCCTTATTATAGATTAATATAAATATAACTAATGAAACTATACTTATATCATAACTATAATATCTAATTAAAATATATAAGTTTTACAAAAATAAAATGTGATAGTAAATATTCACCTCAACTATCACAAATGATTAATAATGAGGTGAATATTTTACTCACATTAATTTATAATAATGCGAGGTTTTCAGGACGTTGAAAAGCTTTATAAACTTCTAAGTCCATACCTGAACATAAGGCTTTTGTGAGTTGTTGATTTTTAATATAGCCAACTTGTTCAGGTGTCAATTTAAATTTCTTTTCGCTAGCAAATATAGATCTACTAGGATCCGAAATAATTAAAATAGACATTAATATTCACCTCCTTATTATAGATTAATATAAATATAACTAATGAAACTATACTTATATTATAACTATAATATCTAATTAAAATATATAATATAAAAAAGAAACAGCCTATACTCAATTAAGAGTATAGGCTATAACTTTCTGTAAGTACTTGTATATATCTCATATAATATTGAAGACAATTCTCTCAATATATAGAGATTATAATTTATATCTAATTCTGGGCTTAATTTAGTTACTGTAGATAAAAAGAATTCACCACCCCTAACTCTATATAAAGCTTCAGGATTCATTTCTCTATAGTAACTAATATCTAATTTTCCATTCTGGTAATCATCTATAAAATTGCTCAAGGATTTCATAGCTGTTTTAATACCAGCGTATTGCAATTCATTAATGATATTAACAATAATACTTATCAAAGGTTCATGTATAGAATAATCTTCTCCTAAACCTTTTATATCTACATTAATTTGTTCTCCAAAATTAATGAAGAATAAAATATTATATAATCTTAAATAATTTGTACTTGTCGACTTAGGTACAAATTCTATATTATCAAATGTAGTATATTTAAGACAATTTATTCTGTTTACATAAACAGCATCATTAGCAATACGTATTATCTCATATTCTTTGAGATTATTAGAATCAAATAATTGGCATTTAGCTTCTTTGATTCCTTTTTGAATTATATTATATTTAGTTTTATCATCTTTTATTAAATTTCCAATTATAACTTCTCTTTGAATTTTAGGGACATGAGAAAGATAGTTATAATAATCTTTATCTATAATATTATACTTATATAAAATATTTATATTTGCTTGTTTTATATCATATTCAGTTATATATCCAGATACATATCTACCTGGACAATTATAATTTATTTGTTTAGCAAGAGATGATAATTCTCTAGTCAACATAGACAATATCACCTCCTGCTTTAATTCGAGCTGTTTCTATTAATATAGAATATCGCTCTTTATCTATATCCAAATTATAAATTCCCCAAGATGTATTAAACTGCGGTTGATTATATGAATTTTTAATCCAGAAGTAATCTTCTTCACTATCAACCTTTACAGAATTATATCCGTATCGTTGTTGTATAGCTTTAAATAAACTTTCTGAAAGATTTTCCGCCCAATCCATATTTTCATCCACAAGTATAAATACATCGTTATTACAATACAGCTCAAATATTATACTGAAAAATTCTGTAAATACAAAATCATTCTGAAATATATAATTAAAATAAGCTATATCAAATTCTCTTTGAGTATATTGACCCATAGAATTTGGAGGTAATAAATATTTAAATCTTGGAAAACCCTCTCTCATAGAATTCAGATTAAATACTTTACAATCACTTGGTATGTAACAACCATTACCATAATAAAGCATCTTTAATACCTCCTATTAATAAGCTGTCAAAGGAACTATAATTTTTGGATTTTCTTTTATTCGTTCTCTTAATCTCAAAACAGTATCTACTTTTTCTTGATAAGAGTCACCATAAGGTTTAATTTGTTGTAGTAATATTTGCATTATACTGTCAACAATTGGAAGATGTAACGGATATTGATATAAATATTCCCTCCAATCTATAATTCCAGTATAGAAATACATTAAATCCAAACATAAACCTTCATACCTATTGTCCAAATAACATATTTGGTTATCTGGTTTTGGATCATTTATTATTCCAATATGAATACCATAATTTATTAGAATAAAATATAGCATTTTCTTCAAAGTATTATTGTATTCAGAATCTGGATAATATAATAACAAAGATCCTCCCTTATATGTAAAAGCAATAATAGAAGACATATATTCTTTTACAGGTTCAGATTTTATATGTACATTATATATGAAATCATACTTCTCTTCATTTCCATCTACTTCAGCCATTATTGCTTCTACTGGAGGTAATAGAATAGATCCAGAAATATATAATTTCGGATCTATTCCTAATGTATTATCTTCATCAAGACTAATGATTCTAACATCAGGTCTCATATTCATAGTCTCGAATACAATATTTTTATCTGTGGTAATAAAAATATTACCTATTAAATCCATTTACTCCTCCTCTCCAGAAGCCTCCTCTTCTTCTACATTTTCTTCTGGTACTGATCCAGTAGGAGCCTTCTTTACATTATCAATTATTTCCATAGCATCGTCATACCATTTCTTTGGAACTATTGTAATATCCTTTACATCTCTATTATCAATAGTATCTATAGCTATAACTTTACTATTTATTGTAAGGTAGGTTCCATCGTCATTTTTAATTACGATAACCTTACCTTTCTTCTCATTAGGGAAGAGATCTTTCTTTGATATAACTTCAGAATTTACTAATTTATATCCATCAGCATTTTCTGAATTGTAAAGAGTTTCATCTGAAGGCTCTAATGTATTATATAGAGTTGAAGGATCTATTGTACGCTCATCTATTATATTTTTCTGCATAATTTCAAGATGATCGCCTTCTGGAGTAACCACAACTTTATCAGTCTTTGCTTTAATTATTGATGTACTAACATCCATTTCAATGACTTCATCATTCTCAACTACATTACTTACTTCATTTGCAATATAATAATTACCAGAAGTTAATAACAGTTTTAAGAACTGATTATTTACTGAGCAACTATTATTATCTAAAAATTCTTTAATAACTGCATCAGAAAGATTCTTTTTCTTAAATATTTTTGCAATCATTTTAAGACTTTCGTCAATCTGATCAGCAAATATATCTACAAGATATACTGAAAGTTCAGCAATAATCTTTTTCCTGGCATCCTCTTCACCAGAACCATAATAAAGATTATTTAATTTCTCTAAGATCTCTTTAATCTCATCATCTTCATCAACTGTATATCCAGGATCCTCTTCTTTACCTTTAATACTATCATCAAATGATAAAGCCTTTACAACTTCAGTAATTTCTTCTGTTGTAGTTTCTTCTTTTTCTTCTACTACTTCTTCCTTAGGAGCTGCAACTCCATTTACAGTCTTACCAGATTCCTTTTTAGCTTCCTCCTCTTCCTTAAGTTTCTTCTCAACTCTTTTATTGAGTTTATTTGAGGCTATAGCCTTTACAGGATTCTGAAAATCACCTGTAATTATTTCCTGAGTTTTTCCAAGCGTTCCACCACTTATTCTTATTTTCATTCTTCTATCCTCACTTTCAATTTTTATTATTTGTTCATATGGAGTATATTCAATTTTCTTAGCTAGTTCAAAAGGTTTATAAACAGCACCACATTTTCTACATTTTAATTTATTGAAACCTAGATCGTAATCAATAGCTCCATTACAATATCCAGTTGGATCTTGAGGATTTGGTTTATTACACCATATTTTCTTCGGATCTACCTCATATACATATGGAAAATCTAAAATTACTGGACCAAATCCATTTCTATATCCAATATTTTGATAATACTCGGTTCCAATATCATCTATTACATAATCACCAATAACAAAATCATTCAATAATCGAAATATATCGGCAGCCATTGATATATATTCTTTAATTGAAGTTACTGGATTTACCCTTTCAAATACACCTAAAGTTCCACAAGGAGTTACTTCAAATACTTTAGTACAGAAAGGTTTAAGTAGCCATTGATTATTAAATTCTCTTATAGAATCTTTCAATGCTACAGAATCATAAGCTACTTTAACAATAAAATTATTTGCAAATGTTGGAATATAAGAAACTCTATTAGTTCCAGCAACTAGTTTCTGAAATCCTCTATTGGTCATAATTCTATCAATAGCTTCATATTTATCTTTTAATCTAGCACTATATTGTGCACTGGATGCAATATAGTGTAATTGTTGTATATCTTCCATCGTAAACATGGAATATATTGGTGGTGCTGAAAGAATTTCATAATTAAATTCTTTTTTACTCATAGATTTAGATTTTAATCTATTGAGCATATAATCCCTATCTATCATCTTTTACCCACCTCCTGACTCTGGAGGATTTCCCGATTCGGGAGGATGTGTTGTATTAAACATAAATTCGGATTCTGTAAAAGAATTATATTGCTTAATTTTTTCCTCAGGATATCTATCAGATTTAGGAATTGTATCTTCGAATCCTAAGAATTTAGCTCTCTTATTAATATATGCTCCTTCATTTTCATTTAATGAATATGTATCGCCTTTATGCGATCCAAAATTAGCAGTAAGACACATATTTCCATCTTCATCGAAATAGATTGAATCAGATAGCATATCTAATCCGAAAGTCTTTGCTAAACTTCTAGCAGCAACTGTTCTTTCTTCAGCTGACAAGTTTTCATTCTTTGTTGCTTGAAGATCTGCTATTGTATTATCTATCTTTTCTAGTATTTCTGGTTTAGAATCAGATTCAAATAGACTAAAACCATGTTTATTAGCTTCTTTTTCGGCGATTCTATCTCTTAACAATCTCTTATATGTAGATGAATTATAAGAATCGCTAAATCCTCTCCTCCTTTCTTTCAATTCCTGTAACTCCCACTCGGAAAGTAGAATATTCATTCTTGGTCCAAACTCTTCGAGGGTGGTATCCTTAGGTAAGATACTTTCTATCTTTTTCCTAGTATCGTCTACATATTGACGATAAGGTGTTTGACCTGGATCAATAGGTACAAACCGGTCGCTAGTAAATCTAGCTTGAAAGGCATCCATCTCTGACCACTGATAAATAGTGTTCTCGACGTTAATAAATTTCCCTTCATACATCTCATCTATTTGTTCATCTGTCACGCCATCATTAAGACAATTATGTGCTAATCTTGATAACTGTTTTGACAGATCAATTCTCTTTTGTTTTGCATCTTTTTTAATTTCTTCTAATTCATTAAAAACAGAGCTATGGAAATTATTATACATGGTTCCATACATAGAACCACCATAATAATTTGGACTATAATTTCCATAATAATATGGATTATTATAACCTAATCTTTTTAATCGCGCTTCTTCAGCAATTCTTTTTCCTTGATATTCTGCTTCTTCATTATAATATTTCATAAGCATATCTTGAGCAATATCTTGAATATTATTTGGAAGCAGATAATCTCCGGTTCCCATATTTACTGGTGGAACAAACACCTGAGTTATTGGTTCAGGTTGCGGTTGTATTGGTTGATATCCTTGTTGAAATACTGGATTACCCCAAGCTTGTTGTGGCTGTTGATTACCATAAAATCTTCCATATACTTGTGGCTGTGGATTAGCATAATATCCTCCATATTGTTGAGGCTGAGGAATATTCATATATGGATTTTGATAATATTGTTGTTGAGGCGGTCCATAATTACCTTGATATACATTTCCACCAAGACCATATGTAGTTGGTGGAATGTACGATTGTTGCTGTGCAGCATATTGACCGAAGCTGGCATTCTGCACAGCTTCGGCTTCCGTTGTATATTGTTCTGTAGACATTTCACCAGTGTAAAAGTCAGTTCTAATCATATGGTCGCACTTACTCCTTTCTATAATATTTTATCTAATTATCTACCTATATAGTATATTATTCTATTTTTCTTTATTTGTATCATTATCTGCACAACTTAAATCTTGATACATAAAGAAAAACGCTCCCATTGCAGAATTAAATATATTCATTATACTAGGTTTAATATAATTTTTAATCAAATCATATAATGAATCTTCTAAAATATATTCAATACAAGTATGAATAAAATTAGTACATCCATTTTGACTTTGTAAATGATTTTTAAATCCATCAGATGATTTCTTTACCCTATTAACTACATTATTTGATTCGACATATGTAGTAGTTGTTAAAGTTAATTGTTGAAATAAATATGTGGTTATAGCATTAACCATAATAATTCCAATTAAATTAGAAATATTAATTGCTGTAGTTTCCATATAATTATAAAAACCATGCTTATAAACACCTTCAGATATCATTGTATCTGGATCTGTATTTTTCATATTATTTGTTTTATTAAAAGATAAGCATCCCTTTAAAAATCTTACAATAGATGTAATTAATGTATCACGATATTAATTGTATCTGGATCTGTATTTTTCATATTATTTGTTTTATTAAAAGATAAGCATCCCTTTAAAAATCTTACAATAGATGTAATTAATGTATCACGATATTTTGAGTTAGAGTTAGTGATTATATTATAAAATTGCACAGGTGGTTCGGTAATGACATAATGTCCACCATCAGGAAAATATTTATTAGCATTGTAACTCCACCATGCGTTAAAATTCAAAGCACTAGATTCTATTATAGAATTTAATATAGTAAGAAAAGTATTATCCATTAATCCATCAGATAAATCTTTATATGCACCAAATTTAGTATATTTATTATCTACATCTTCAAACATTTTACCACATTTATCAAGAATTTCAAGATTAGAATCACCAATAGTTTTAAAAGTTAATTGTGATAATATTGGTGTACTTACAGGATCCGATGTTTCAGAATCAAATATTAATGGTCTTATTACCCAATCTTTTTTATCATCATTAACTTCATCCAACGCTTTAGCAATCATCTTCTTATCAAATTCTGATGTTAAATCGTCAATAGATCGTTTTTTCTGACTTTCAATTATTTCTTCATTTGGAATTTTAATATCAAACATTTTTATTCTCCTTTAATTATTTTTATTTGCTCTTTAGTAAAACCATGACTAAGTAGAAATGGTTCTGACACACTATTTACTACTTTAGATAATAAATCTAAACACTCTACTCTACTAATTTCATATTCTATTTTAAATGGTTCTGTACTATTATAATCTTCTACATTATCATAGTATTCGCAATACTCATAATCTAAATTATCTACATCTATTCCTAGATGATGACCATCTTCAGTACAATGAATATAAAATTCATCTAATCCATCTATTGTAACTACCGCATCTAGATTTTCTCCTTCCAGTATAGATATTAAATCTTTTACTGTAGGTTTATAAATATATTTTCTTTGGGTAATATCAAACATAATCAACCTCCTAATATTCTAATATTATGTATTACATCTCTTAATCTTTCACAAGAATTTCTAATATTATCATTTTCATCTTCAAGCATTCCATTCATTATAGTTACACAAAATACATATTTATTTTGTTCTTTTAACTCTGTATCTGTAGGAGTTGAATTTGGATAAGTATTCTTATATAGAAAACTAAATAAATCTACTCCTTCTTTAGTATATACTAATTTATATAATACATAAAATTGAATAAATTGATTTAATGTAAATATAATATTTGAATATATTATATTACATATATTATCTACAGAATATAATTTTAATATATTTTTATCTATAGATATATTAAGATAATCTTTTAATTTAAAATCAGCATAAAAATCTACAATATAAGCTATCTCATCTTTAGATATATTATCCTCTAATAATTTGATCATAAATGTATGAGCAAGATTACATACATTATTTATTACAAAATCTTTTAATGTATCTTCGATATTACCTCCAATATTACTCCTGATACAATTTACTTCTTCAATTATTGGGTATAAATCTATACTTCCAATATCACAATTTTGAAGAACTTTATTATTATAAAAATTTACTGGATGTATTGCCGTCAGATCCATTATTTAACTCCTTTTCTTGATAATTCATGTCTTCAACCTGTTTATTATCATGAGCACAATAAAGAACAGCTTTTCCATATGTTCTTTTATGTCTATAAGTTTGATGACTATTTTTTGTTTTTGTCTTTATAGAACAACCGCCATGAGAAAATTTATTAATAATATTATTATTTTCAAAATAACCAATATCTTCTGGAATAAACTGTTTACACCAGCGATTTTTATTTATCATATATACTTTTCTTTTTCTTTGTTGCGCTTTTCTTCTACTTATTCTCCGTCTCTCTCCTCTCGACGTTATCATTTTCTTTATTTTTCCTTTCTTCTATAGATTTCTCTAATTCATCTAATAACTTACACATTGTTATTAGCTCTTTATTTATTATTTCTCTATAAGTATCATAATCATAACTAACCATCTTATACCTCCTAAATTATATATAAAATAAATCTCATTCTAATTATATAGTATTTTATTGTAATTTATTTTATAATTTTCCATTAATACAAGAAAAAATCAACGGATCAATATAAATCATATTATTTTTTAAATTTCTCTTTAATAAACTTCTTGAGGTATTATCTACATAATTATTCCATACCGAAATATATCTAATTAAATTATAATCAATTTTACCATAAATATTATTTATTCTTTTAAATGTATCAGCTGCTTTTTGTATACAAGTATATCCATTATCTACATGACCAGC
>AUXO011632403.1_pt1 | contig 12982 bp, 17 predicted proteins | sample 768731 | NCBI WGS metagenome assembly AUXO01 (sample SAMN02715735, study PRJNA202380) | gut metagenome | biome: sheep rumen | host: Ovis aries | place: New Zealand: Palmerston North
TTGCTGTACCGGTAACTTGTACAATATGCACAATTTCCCCATGCAATCTTTGTGCAAAATACCACTTTACAAATAGCCGTCTTTCTGGTACAATATAGACAGTTAAGGGGGATAACCCAGTGGCCCCCAGCCCCTTGTCTCTCTTGTCTCTATCGCCCCGGCCCTGTTGGTACCCCGTCCGGCATCGTGACGGCCCCGCCGCTTGTGCCCTGTATGTTCCTTGACAACTGAACAGTTCACCGCCACACGCGCCCCCGGACTATTGGCCCGGCCCGCTGTCAACAATCCACCGTAGACCCTTGCGGAATTGGCAAGCGCCCGCGTCAACCCGGTTTACCGTGTCGGCTTGGCGTGAACAAAACACACGGCGTTCTCTTGTGCGCGCCACACGTTCGCATGGAGCGATAAACCATGTAGTGTTGTATGCAACTAAAACGCATACCGTGATACAGTTGTGCTACTCGTTAAATGCACTCAATTTTCAAACTGCGTTTCAAGTCGTAGAAGTGTAAAACTTGACGCTGACCCGGTTAGGCTGTAACAATGTATACCGGGGGAAGATAGGCAATCCACAAACCTATCAATATAACCATGCCGCACTAAACAACATAGGCGGCCCACCGTTTCCAAGTATCGGGCAAACTTGGCTTGTGCGGACGCGCACAAGAGAGCGCCGTGTGTCCCGTGTTTCCTTGCAAGGGTTTAAACTCTTGGTACAAACAACTTTTGATAGGGCGAAGCCCGGAAAGGAAACAAAAATGAGAAACACTATCACTCGTACTTTCATTAAGAACGCTTGCACTTGCACCACGTTCAACAATGGCGCGCTTGAAGAATCCCTTGTCTTTATCCCTGTCGGATACAATGACAGCGAATCCGCGGAGCGTTATATCCGCCGCAACAACATGACAAGCGGTAAACTTGTCGAAGTTTCCAAGATTGAGCGCGTGTCCGAGTTGTTTGGCATGGACGAATCCAAGTTCATTGAACTTGCAAAGCCTGTCAATGAGCGTGACAAGACCACACGCAATGCCATTACCAAAACTGTAAAAACCCGTGTTGCTACTCTTGTTTACATGACGGCCGGCCGCACGATTGAAGAAACTGAAATTGCAATCCCCAATATTGGCAAGCGCGAACTTGAAGCCTACATCCGCAACGCAACACCCAACGGCGGAAAACCCATCGAGTTAACCAACGCGCACGACGTCGAGAAACTGTATGCCATGAGCGAGAGCGATTTTATCAAGAACGCAAAGCCCATGGTTGACCACTTCCATTATAAGTATTAATAGCGCAAGGGCCTTAAGCCCTTGCAAGGGAACACGGGAAAAACCGTAGCACTTCCAAGCGGCAAAGAATAACAATAAAGGAAGTGTTAACAATGACACAAAGCCAACTTCAACTGGAAGAAAACAAAGCGTGCTTAGAGTTGTTCAATTCCGCTTGCCGTGAATACTACGAAACGCAACGCGAGATTAAGCACAACATAAAGCCTAAGCGCTTGCGCTCTTGCACTGCTAAAGTGTTTGAGACTGAACACTACTATTTGTTACAGTCATATGAAACACTAATTGCCGTAGTTCGCAAGTCCGATAATGCTTTAGCGGATGCGCTTAGGCATGAATACGTTTATACAGCCACCAGTGCCCAGCATATCGCAAAATTCATGCACGACTATACGCCCTATCCTTGGAATTCCACCCGGTTTACCTATCGAAAAATCTAATCATAATAAATTTGCCGCTTGGAAGTGCTACGGTTTACAAGTCACATATCACAATACAAGAAAGGAAAAATAGCTATGATTAGAGTATTTCCGGGTGGCCGTTACACTCTCCGCCAGTGGGAGGGCTTGTCTCTCATTCTCCGTGAGGGTTTGAACGCGATTTGTGAAAAGGACTGCGACAAATGCGGGTATGCCTTTTGTTGTAGGGAAGTTTCACAGGCAGTCACGTTTTGTGACAAAAAGGCCAACGAACTCTTGGCAAAGGGTTGCAGAAAATGACTGATAAATCATACCATCAAGATGTATCAACAAGTCGAGTCGTTTCGTCAATGAATAAGGTTATTTTATCTTCATTTTATGGCGTACAAAACTCTATCATTGATTGCAAGATTTGTAGGTTCAATAAATCTTGTAAATACTTTAAACCTGTGAAGACAAAATGTGATAATGGTACAATCAAAGATTATAAGGACTGTGGAAAATGAATGTAAAGGACGAACTGTTTGGTTTTGATTTATTAATAGCGTGGTGGTATCGTGAAGAATGGGGCTGGCATTTCAAGCTGTCCAATTCTATATAAGTTTAATAGCCCCGCCTAAAATACGGGGCTATTATCTCGGACTTAAACATTGTTAAATTTTTCTCAATCTTCTCCACATTCTCAACAGGGTTTTCAACATATCTTTTCCGTATGACAGCCATATCTTTTTTGTATTGTACATTCCCATTGCCATTTGCTATAATAACAGTAGGCGAATAGTGGCCGCCATACCCTATTTGCCAAATAATTCTGTTACTAATAACCAGAAAGGAGACAAAAACTATGGCAAAGAAATACCCCTTTACCCGTACCATCCAAAAGCAGACAGTCACAGCCCTTGTTTTCGACAAAACCACAGCGGAACCCATGAACAAGGATTACACTCTTGCTGAGCCTATCCTTGACCCTGCCCGTCTTGAGCGTAAAATCGCCAAGATGGTAGAAACTGATAGCAACTTCAAACTCATCGAGGTTGTCGATTCTTCTATCGAAGAGAAGTGCTACGGCCTCACCGCTGAGGCTTTCATGGCTAACGCTGTTGAGCTTGACCCGAAAACCCGCAAAGCCCTTAACGACTAAATTATCACCAACAATTGAAAGGAGAATTTACAAATGACTGGCTATTCTGTCGAAATAATTGAATCTTCCAAGGAGCTTACTGCCCGCGAGAAAATCTCTATCAAGGATTTCTCCAACGCTGTCCCTCTTGATACTGAGCTTTCCGAGGAAAACGCTACCATTTTAATCACCCCTGCCGCTTACGCCATTCTTAACGTTCACAATGAGCACAGCAAAAACGATAAGGATTACAAAAAGTACCTTATCACTGATACCGCCGGAAACAAGTATGTTACTGGCTCAGAATCCTTCTTCACCAGTTTCATTGACATTTTCAGTCAGATGGCCAAAGATGCCCCTGGTGAGGAATACAGCATTGAAGTGTACAAAAAGCCCAGCAGGAATTATCAGGGCAAGCACTTTCTGACTTGCTCTATTGTACCTTAACAATGTAACCACCATCAACCACTAAACGGTTAACAAACGCACAAGAATTATCGCCACTCTTAGCCGGGTGGCGATATTCTTACCGTACAGGAGGGTCTTAAAATGGCTAAACGTAAAGATTACTCCCAACAATACAAAAAGTCCCGTGCAAACTTTATGCGTAGACGTAGAGAATGGATAACCAAGTATCATTACTACGTTGAAGCACCCAAAATACCGCAAGCACCGACACGAAAGGATATACAACAGTTAGAAAAGCTAAGGATTAAAAACTTCACCCAAAGGCAGGTCAAGCAATTCAAGACTCAATATGATATAGCATACGATGCAAAAGTACCATGGATAGCAAACCCGGAAACAGGATTCATACCACCAACAGAAGAGGACTTTTACGCAGATACAGCGCGGACCTTTCTCGAAAGAAATGCACAATACCAGACAGAACCTGTTGAATCAGAATCCGAAATTTTAGCCGACCTTAGTTCACTAATTGATGGCATAATTGAAGAATCAAATAAATCCGCTCTCAGTTGGCAAATTAATGCGGCAAGCGAAACGGACGAAACACTGAAAGCTATCTTCAATTCAGCCATACAACGTGTCGGAAACAGAAAGTCATATTTAGTATATCTTGAGGACCCAGATACTCATGCCCAACTTGTCGAAGCGGCAACACAAGCAAAGTATCAATCAGGCAGGTCAAAAGAAGAGACAGCTATGCTCAAAGAGGCCGCACTTGTTAGGTTCGCAACGATACTAAACGCGGGACAACCAATTTCATTAGAGCAATCAGAGGAATTGACAATGGGTAACATGAGTTTTGATTTCACTGATAGCGAATTCGATGAATGAAAGCCGACACGCAGAACCGCGTATTTGTAGCGGACTTTGAGACCACAGTATTTGAGGGACAAACCTTTACAGAAGTATGGGCCGCCGCAATAGTAGAGTTGAACTCAGAAGATGTAATAGTTTTCAATAGTCTTGACGCCCTGTTTGAACATATACTTTCTTTCGACTTTAACTCTATAATTTATTTCCATAATATCAAATTTGATGGCGAATTCTGGCTCCATTATCTTCTTACAAAAACGACTTTCAAGCAATGCTTTGTTCAGCCAGACCCGGATAAGCCTGTTGGACACTTCATAGACCGAAAATTTATGAAGTCTGGCGAGTTCAGATATTCCATATCCGGGAAAGGAATGTGGTACTCAATAACTATCAAAAATGGCAACCATTTCATCGACATAAGAGATTCCCTTAAACTACTCCCAACCACAGTAAAGAAAATAGGCGAATCATTTGGAACAAAGCACAAGAAAACCTCTATTGAATATACTGGCTATAGAAAGGCAGGTGGAGTGATAACTGATAAAGAAAAAGAATACATATCTAATGACGTTCTTGTTGTCAAGGAAGCTATAGAAATAATGTACAAACAAGGCCACAAATCCTTGACAATAGGCTCTTGTTGTTTGAAAGAATACAAGGCTAATTGCCCTTTCTACAGTTTCGATGAATCTTGCCCAGACCTGTACAAAGAACAAATCCCAAAGGAAATATTCGGCTCTTCCACCATTGGTGATTATATCCGCGCATCCTACCGCGGTGGATGGTGCTACGCAGTTGAAGCAAAACGTGGCAACATTTATCACAACGGAACGACAGCAGATGTTAACAGTCTTTACCCCTCAATGATGCACTCTGAAAGCGGTAACCGTTATCCAATCGGAAGGCCACAATTCTGGGTAGGAAATTACATTCCAGATGAAGCAAGACGCGATGATATGTATTTCTTTATCAGAATAAAAACAGAATTCAAAGTTAAAGCGGGCTATTTGCCATGTATTCAGATTAAAAATTCCCCGTATTATAGAAGTAATGAGTGGCTAAAAACAAGTGATATAAAATCTCTTGTCGATGGCGAGTACCATGACTGTAGAAGAGACTTAGACGGTAACATAGTTCCAACGCAAGTGGTGCTAACACTAACTCAGACAGATTTTTACCTTATTCTTGACCACTATAACCTTTATAATACCGAGATACTTGACGGCTGTTATTTCAGAACTGCTATTGGGATATTTGATGAGTACATTGACAAATATAAACAAATCAAAATGAACTCAAAAGGGGCGATAAGGGAAATAGCAAAATTATTCTTAAATAATCTCTATGGAAAAATGGCAACGTCAACGGATTCATCCTTTAAAGTAGCAACGCTTGCAGAAGATAATTCATTGAAATATTTTACGGTAATAGAAAACAACAAGAAGCCCGGATACATTCCAATAGGCTCCGCTATAACCTCTTACGCAAGAAACTTTACAATAAGGGCAGCACAAAAGAATTACCATGGCGTAAATAAGCCCGGTTTTATTTATGCAGATACTGACAGCATCCATTGTGATTTACCACCAGATAAGATTGAAGGAATTAAAGTAGATAACAATGCATTTTGCTGTTGGAAACTGGAATCTTGTTGGGATATGGGCATATTTATCAGACAAAAGACTTATGCAGAGCATATAACGCATGAGAACCTTAAACCCAAAGAACCATACTGGGCTGTTAAATGCGCTGGATTACCTGAGAACTGCAAAGAGCTGTTTCTATTGTCCATGAACCCATTGACTAAAGAAGTATTAAAAGACCATGATGTTTTAGCACTATTAAAAGACGACTATTCCCCAGAAGAAATACTATTCCTGTCCGAAACAAGAAGTATTAGGGATTTTGATGTAGGACTTAAAATCCCCGGAAAGTTAATGCCGAAACATATTGACGGCGGAATAGTCCTAATGTCAGACTATTTCACAATGAAGAAAGGTGTATTTTATACATGATTCTATTAGACCTTTTAGACCTTGCTATTATCGCCCTTATCTCGCTCGTTATTGGCTTCATTCTTTGTGCTTATGTACTTTATAAAATTGAATGTGAGGACAATAAAAATGATAAACAATGACCAATTTATTTTTGAAACAGAAGCACGTTCTGCAATAGACCGTGACGGCATTGAAGCGTTACTGAGATTTCTTCATGCTGAGACAGATTTTTACACAGCACCCGCTTCAACTAAATACCATGGCGCTGTTGAGGGTGGGCTTGTTGAACACAGTCTTGCTGTCTATGAAAACTTCTGGAAGATAGCGCCAGTTTTCGGTTTTGAACATAACACAATAAACGATGAATCAGCGGCTATTGTTTGCCTATTCCATGACCTTTGTAAATGTGATTTCTATACTCTCAGTTATCGTAACGTAAAGAACGAGGAAACTGGAAAATGGGAGAAAGTTCCATATTACAGTATTGACGAAAAACTCCCCTATGGTTCCCATGGTGCCAAGAGCGTGTTTATCGTAATGAAATTTATGCAGTTAACAGCACAAGAGGCTATGGCTATTCATCATCATATGGGAGCCTATGGCAAATCTTCATATGAAGATTGCGGAAAAGCCTATGGCTATTCTCCGCTTGCTTGGCTTCTTCACGTCGCTGATGAAGCCGCGACATATATAGACAATAAATAATGCTGGACATTGAAATTAAAGTTGCGTTACTAAACGCATTTAATACGTGGGCTAATAGAAGATATAAAGCAAGAACGACGTCAGCATTTATAGACTTTCTTCTTGAAACAAGGCTTCTGTCAAGGGGTTCCCTATTAGCCTTTTATCTTGCGACAAGACAAAATGAGGTGGTTAAACAATGAATTCCCCACTGTATAAAATCCGTTTTCTTTGCACATGCCTCCGCCATGAGTATGAAGTCTATGCCTTTGACATTGACGTAACCTATCCCAACTGCCTTACAATGTATTTCCGCGATAAAGGTAGAATCGTTGTAGGCATTGACGATGTTGAAGAACTCGAAATTACCCTGATAAACAATGACAAGTGAAGAGAAGGAACGTGAGCTTATCAAAATCGTTTCTAATTTTTCCGAAAAAGCGTTAAACGATTTTCTTCACACCGTGATTCATTTTTCCTGCGTTCCAAGGCATATAGATAGCAATAATTGGTGCAATTCATGTGAATATTGTTGGCTACGTTATGTTCAATATCTCGCTGAAAAGTACCCAAAATAAAATCAAGCCCTATGGTGAAAACCATAGGGCTTTTTATATCCATAACAAGTGCATAACAGAAGCGGCTGACAAGACCAACAAGAATTGACTGGCAGTATATCCCAACTGTGTCGCCCAGTATTCTCAACCATTATAACACTTGTGGATACCATTAATAAGAAAGTAACTTTAGCACAGCATCCTTGCATCTTAGGTCTTTAAATCTGAAACACCCATGCTCAAAGAAGTAGCGCATACTTTCGATAAACATATCGTTCTGTCTTAGCATGACATAATTTATCTGATGGTCGTCAGTAGTAACAGCAATCTTGTATGGATAAGTTGTATCAGGTCTTGTGTCACAGTAGATAATGCCAATATCGTCATATGCTCTAACAGCAAACTCTACACTTTTGTATTTGATAGTCGCTAAATAGCGGCTCTTTCCGACAGGCTGTTCTATGAACGTAGAACTGTCGTTTAAATAGGCACCTTCTGTCGAATAAGCCGTGTATTTATTTTTAGCAAACGCGGCATTAAATCCGCTTTCAGCCTGAGCCTTGGCCGCATCTTCATTGTAACCCTGTTCAAGCACAAAGCCATTGCCACGGAGGAACTTTACATTCTCTGTCAGTCTCGATGAAATATCCATTTCCACAAAATATGGGTTAAGGATAGTAACAGGATTTGAACACATATAAACAGGAACATACCTGTTCTGTTTCCCTTGTCCTCTTGCTACAGTTTTGTGAATAGATATAAACTTCTCTACTTCACGGGAGCAATACCTATTTGTCTCGCTTTGAAATTCATCAAAGAACATACACTTAGTATCACTAAAGAAGTGGCTTAACTTCTTCAATGTATCAGCACAATTCAAACTGACAGCATAACCACAGCTATGCGAAAACTCACTGTTGTTTGCCTTACAGAACAGTTCGTGGTATGCACCGTTCGCCATTTTCTTGCTTGTCAGTTCATATTGAGGAAAGAACATTTTACCTATATCTTTGAAGAACTTGTCTGCACACCCGTCGAGTTCTTCTTTGAACCTATAGATAAGCATGAATTTTTCATCCTTGGTTAGATACCTTTTGAATATCATGCGGCTAAAATAGGTAGTCTTTCCCGCGCTTCTGTTTGAGGTCGTCATAAAGATTTCTGGTGTATTACCATTTAGGTCTTTCAATGACAATAGCTTAGCACCGTCATAATACCTTGGCATAGTTTCACCCCTATCAATATCTTTATTTTATTATATCACTCTTGACATATAATGTCAAGTCTGATATAATCTATAGTAGATGAGTTATGAAAGAATGGGGGTGATACAGGTGAACATAGCACCGCTTATTGTTGTCCTTATTTTCATAGCTTTTGACGTTCTTACTGGCTGGCTAAAGGCTTTTTCTACTGGCACCACGGATAGCTCTATTATGAGGCAAGGGCTTACACACAAGGTTGGCGAACTACTCGCTATGGCTTTCGGTTATGTATGCCAATACACTTTGCCCTATGTTGGTGTTGAAGTTAACATTCCTTTTGCTGGAGCTATTGGAACGTACATTGTGCTAATGGAAACGGCAAGTGTTGTGGAGAATATTTCTGTAATGAATCCACAGTTAGCACAAGTTCTAGAAAAGGTTTTCTCGAAAGAGAAAATCAATGCTGAAAAGGAAGGGGGAGCGCATCTTGGCAAAAACGAATCAACAGATAGCCGTTGAAGTTCTCATGGGTAAATGGGGTAACGGTGCTGAGAGGTTTAAGGCCCTAAAAGACGCAGGCTATGACCCTTCAACTATCCAAACCATTGTTAACTATTTGGTTAAGGATGGTGCTGTACCAGAAGAAGTAAAAACAGAAATAAAACTTGGAACTGAGAACATGGAAGTAGAGATTGACCTTGCAAAGTATAATTCGATTACTTTGAACTTTACTTATGGTGACTCAAATGAGTGATTGGCTTGTTTATTATGGTAATGGCTATGATGCCCAAGGTTGGAGCCGTCAGCAAAGAGCTAATAATGTTGACATTATAGCTTCTTATCTGCATAGCGAAGGCTGGACTATTAATGCTATTGCCGCGTTTCTTGGTAATGTAGAAATAGAAAGCTACATTAACCCCGGCCAGTGGGAACACAGTTTCCCTGTTGAACAGTTACCTGCGCGTGGTGGCTTTGGTCTGGTTCAGTGGACACCTTGGACTAAATATTCGTCATGGGCAGGCTCAGACTGGAAAACAAATTATACGAAACAATTGTACAGAGTAAAGTTTGAAGTAGAGTGGGATGTAAGTTCACCAGACCAAGGCCAATGGATTAAGACAGGAACGTACCCGCTTTCGTTCTTAGAGTTTACAAGAGCAACGGAGGACGTTGCAAGCGTTTCTTGGTTAGCTATGTGCTTCTTTAAGAACTATGAACGCGGTGTTGGCGGTGAAACTGAGAGACAAAATAATGCTGTATATTGGTACGGATATTTACAGTCACATCCGCCTAAGCCATGGGTTCCACCCGAACCGTCACCCGGCGGTATGGGTGGTTCGTTCAAGATAATGATGTATCTAAAGCCTTGGTGGAAAAAGATAAGATAGGAGCTAAAGATATGAGTGTTCGCACGCGTGACGAAATCATGGAACAGCTTAGAACCGTTATTGGTGAAAACGACAGTGACGATGTTCTCACCCTTATGACGGATATCTCTGACACACTTGGAGATAACAAAGATAGAGAAAGAGTAACGCAACTGGAACAGCAACTGAAAGATAAAGATAAAGAATGGAGAAAGAAATACAGAGAAGCTTTCTTCTCAAAGCCTGACGAAAGTCTCGATGATGAGGATGAAAGCAAAACACCCTCTAAGTTTGAGGATTTATTTACTACAAAATAAGGAGAGAATATTATGGCTCATAAAATCGCCGTATCTACGCTGAACGCAAGCACCGTAGATATTATGAATGTAATCCGCGCAAATGCTACTCTTGCGTATCAGAATGGCGTCCCCCTTGTTGAGAGCGTTCACGATATCCCCCGCGTTGGTGAGGTCATCTATGGCACCCCTGCCTTTAGTAATGAGTTCATCAATGCCCTGATCAACCGTATCGCTCTTGTCCGCGTACAGAGCGCCACCTTTAACAACCCGTATGAGCGCCTTAAGAAAGGCTATCTTGACTACGGTGAGAGCGTCGAGGATATCTTTGTTGACATTGCTAAGGTTTTCGAATTTTCCAATGAGAAGGCTGAAAACCGCGAGCTGAAACAGTATAAGCCCAATGTGCATAGTGCTTTCCACACTATGAACTGGAAGGTTATCTATCCTGTCTCTGTCTCTGATGAACAGCTTAGAACTGCTTTCCTTTCCGCCGATGGCGTGACCAACCTGATTGCCAAGATTGTTGACAGTATTTATACTGCGGCAAACTACGATGAGTTCCTGCTGTTTAAGTACATGATTATCAAGGCGGCAAATCAGGGTGCTTATGCTATCAATACTGTTGATGGTACTGATCCTAAGAACTATGCTAAGGCTTTCCGTGGTGCCAGCAATAAGCTCCCGTTCATGTCTGACAAGTTCAACCTTGCGGGTGTAAAGAATACTACCCCGCGTGAGCGTCAGGTTATCTTCATGGATGCCGACTTCAATGCCGAGTTTGACGTTGAAGTGCTGTCTGCCGCCTTTAACATGGATAAGGCGAACTTCATGGGCAGTCTGTTCCTGATTGATAACTGGACTGAGTTCGACAATGAGCGGTTCGAGGTTATCCGGGAGAACAGTGACGGGATTGAGGAAGTTACTGCGGCTGAGCTTGCCGTGATGCAGAATGTTAAGGCTATCCTGCTCGATGAAGAGTGGTTCCAGATTTATGATAACCTTAACAGGTTCGCTGAAAAGTTCGTTGCGGCTGGTCTGCGCTGGAACTACTTTTATCACACTTGGAAAACGGTTAGCTATAGCCCGTTTGCCAATGCGATTCTGTTCACTACGGCGAGTAATACCGCTCCAGATACTCTGGCGTTCAAGGTTGCTGGCCTTGATGTTGGTGAGAATGGTGCGTTTGTGCTTACTCTTATGCCCTCTACAAATGGTCTGGAAGGTTACAAGTTTGTGCAGAGTCAGACGCTTACTAATGCGGGTATCGCTGTTCACCCGTATGGCGCTTTCATGTACGACGGTACTCCCAGAACTGGCGTCACCGTCCCTGGTGCAACTCTGACGTATAAGGGTGCAACCTATACCGTGGCAAATACCGTTCTGTTTAACCTTGCTTCTGGCAAGTTTAGTAGCAAGGTTGCCGTGGGCGCTACTGTTACGTTCAACAAGCTGTAAGAAATTCTATGAGGGGCGGGCAATACTCGCCCCTTTCTAAAAAGGAAGTGTGTAAATGGCTTATATCGAACCTAATACTTCTATTTATTTCCTTAGTGGAATTCCTTTCGACCCAACATATGAGAACACTATGGTGTTCGATAGCGCACAGGCACAGTATGATTATATGATTAGTCATTTAATCAGAGGGTTTGAGGATAATAGCTATCAGAGAAAAAACAGGGGTGTTCTTAAAGTTGGTTATAGCATTGATGGCGGTAGTAACACGGTTATCAGCTTGCTTTATAACGCTAACTATATGATGTTTAAGAATACTAATTTTGAGAATAAATGGTTTTATGCCTTTGTTACAAGAGTTGAATATATTAATAATAACACAGTTGAAGTCTATTATAGCATTGATGTGATTCAAACTTGGATGTTCGATTTTCAGTTTAATGACTGCTTGATTGAAAGAGAACATACTGTAACAGATACTTTTGGTTCTAATCTAATTCCTGAAAACCTTGAACTTGGTGATTATGTAATAAGCAGACCCGCAACATTTGATTATAACCCTTGTATCTGCGTTGTTACTACCTTTGATTCAAATGGTGATTATGCACCGGGTCAGCTTGTACAGGGATATGGCGGTGTTCATAGTACATATTTTAGCGGACTACATTATAATTATTTTCAGCTCACACAAATCAACGAATTAAATGCTTTTCTTGAAGATTTTTCAAGCGATGCAAAGGCGCCTGGAGTGGTCGCTGTTTTTATGTGCGCTTATGAATTTAGAGCTTTGCCTTTGGGGTCAACCGTATATACAATTCCTAATTATACATCTTATAAATTTGACAATGTGGAGTGCCTTGGCGATGGTAGCGAAGCTAATAATGGATATGTTCCAAGGAACAAAAAACTTTTGACGTATCCTTATAATATGCTTTACTGTACCAATTATCAAGGTTCGTCTGTTGCCCTTAAGTTTGAATACTTTTCTAACCCGTCAAATATTGAATTGGAAATGTACGGTAACGGCAGTACAAACCCCGGTTTGATTTTTTGGCCAAAAAATTATAACGGAAAAGATGATAACTTTGAAGAGGGCTTGACGGTAACTGGCTTTCCGCTTTGTGCGTGGACTTATGACAGTTTTAAGGCATGGCTGTCACAGAACGCGGGTACAATTACAGCTTCTGGCATAGCTGCCGCTGTCGGCGTTGGGAAGTTTGCTATTGCCGCTGGGTCTGAAATAGCGGCGGGTGCCTTGATGGACAAATATAGTAATGGCGGCGTTCATTTACCGTCGTACAGGGGAGACATG
>AUXO012855464.1_pt1 | contig 12982 bp, 10 predicted proteins | sample 768731 | NCBI WGS metagenome assembly AUXO01 (sample SAMN02715735, study PRJNA202380) | gut metagenome | biome: sheep rumen | host: Ovis aries | place: New Zealand: Palmerston North
TTATTTGATGCCCTCTTCGATATGCTTGGTGCAGATACATGTCAAAGAATGCAGGAACGTGGTATAATTGAAGTTGCTCCTTTAGCATATATGCGTGGCAGAACACTGTCAGATGCGTTTATCATTCTCGACGAAGCTCAAAACACTACTCGAGAGCAGATGAAAATGTTTTTGACAAGAATTGGTTTCCGATCTAAAGTTATCGTTACCGGAGATCCATCGCAGATTGATTTGCCTAAGGGAAAAATAAGCGGCTTAGATGAGGCTACTTCTGTTTTAAAAGATGTAAAAGGAATCGCTATTCAACAGTTAACATCACATGATGTTGTACGTCATGAATTGGTTCAAAGAATAGTTGAAGCCTATGAAAAACACAGCCAGCCTAAAAGGAGGGAAACAACACCTAATGGAGAATTCGAGGAATCTTGTTAAGGGCTGGATTGGGCAGTTAAGTTTACGTGCAAAGCAAATTCTATTTTTAATAATAATATATATTGTTTTGCTAATTATCTGTGTAGTTTCAATATCTCCTGAACAGTATGATGTAAATGTTGGAGACGTGTCACCTAAGACAATAACTGCTCGGAAAGATATTGTTGACGAACTTACTACAGAGCGCCGAAGGAAAGCCGCAGAAGAAGCAGTTTCGCCTGTTTATTATAAAGATGACTCTGTTAGTAATACTGTCATGGCTGATATTGATAAGGCTTTTTCAGAAATGAGAAGCATTCGTGAATTGGGGGAACAAATTCGGAATACATGGAATGATACACATTCTAGTTTCACTGACGAAGACTATCTGCAGGCGTCAAAGCTCTTAACCTCTTTAACATTATCTAATTATCAGCTTCAAACGCTCATGAAAACAAATGAAGGCGACTTTGAAAGCTTATATCGCTCTGTTACCAGTGCAGCCAGAACAGCGTTGGTTTCAACAATTAATGAAGGACAGGTTAATGATGCCATTAGCAATATTCAGCAGATTGTAGCATATAATACACGAACCGATCTATGGTACAATATTGCAATACCAACGCTTAGATCTTGCTTAAAGCCGAATATGCTGATTGATCAAATAGCAACGGAAGAAAATAGAACCAAAGCGCGTGAAGCTGTAGAGCCGACAGTTTATAAGCAAGACCAAAATATTGTAGTAAAAGGGGATAGAGTAACTCAGGAACAATATTCGGTCTTAGAATCCCTCGGTCTTTTGGCCGGAAACAGTGCTGATTATTCTATGTATTTCAGTGCTGCAGCTGTTTTAGCGGCAATTCTTTTAGCAGGATATCTTTATGTTTTCATGTTTTATTCACAACTGTTTCTACATGGCAAAAATGCCATTGTTATGGGGATTTGCGGAATATTAACTTTAATACTTAGTTTATTAGTTGGGACATATGCAAACTTTGCTGCTATGCCGGTTGTTTTTGCAGCTATGATGCTTACAAGTTTGTTAGGAGAAAAAGAAGCATATATTGTTAATTTTATTCTTTCACTAATTCTAACCTTTCTTGTGGCCAAAGGTAATAATTTCCAAACGTCTCAAGTGATCAGTGTCCTCCTAATAAGCACGATTGGAGGAACTATTACCGCTTATCTAATGAGAAGGCGGCCTACCAGAATAATTGTCATTATTATCAGTCTATTTATTGGATTATTAAATACAGCATTATTAATTTGCGTCTCACTTTTAAGCTCGAATGATACGAGCAATGTAGTTCAAAGTTCTGGTTATGCTATTTTTGGTGCACTTGCTTCTGGAATTTTATGCATGGGTTTGCAATCTGTATTTGAAAGTATTTTTAATCTAGTTACTCCATCAAAATTGATAGAGCTTTCAAATCCAAGTCAACCTCTTTTAAAGCGACTGATGATTGAAACCCCCGGCACATACCATCATTCAATGGTTGTAGCCAATTTGGCTGAGGCCGCTGCTGAATCAATTGGTGCCGACGCATTACTCGTACGTGTAGGCGCTTATTATCATGATATCGGCAAACTTATAAGACCAATGTATTTTAAGGAAAATCAAAATGGAGAAAACCCACACGATGCAGCGGATCCACGTGTCAGTACTGCCATTCTTACCGAGCATACCAGAGATGGTGTAGAGCTTGCAAAGAAGCACCACCTTCCAGAACCCATTATTGATATGATCCGTCAGCATCATGGTGATACAGCTGTTATGTACTTTTATGCAAAAGCAGTAGAAATGTATGGAGAAGAATCAACCGATAAGAACGATTTTCGTTATGATGGTCCAAAGCCTCAAACTGCAGAAGCTGCAATTTTGATGCTTGCCGATACAGTTGAAGCAGCTGTTCGATCTATTCATGAACCAACACATGAAAAAATATCTCAAATGATTCATAAATTGGTTAGGGGAAAAATGGAGGACGGGCAACTAGATGAAAGCCCCTTAACATTTAAAGATTTGGGAATGATATGCTCTGCCTTTGAGACGGTTTTGCAAGGAGTATTCCATGAGAGAATAGAATATCCTGATATAAATCAGGTAAGAAGAAGAGCAAAAGCAGAAAAAAATCGAAAAATTAAAAATGGAATGAGAATATGATTATTGAGATTGAAGACCCTCAGAACTACTTAACTTCGGATAATATTTGTTTTCTACACAATTGTGCCTCAATGGCTCAAACGATTGAAGGAATAAATAAGCCTCTTAGCGTTTTTTTACGAATAACCAATGATTGTGAAATACAGAGAATTAATAGGGAATATAGGAATATAGATCGATCTACGGATGTTCTCTCATTTCCATTATTAAAATACCCATTTGGCAAAACTGCCGGTCAAGTAGCAGAATTATTTGACGAAGTTTATGATCCTGATATTTCAGCATACATGCTTGGAGATATTATAATATCTGTAGACCATGTAAAGCTGCAAGCAAAGGAATTTGGTCATAGCGAATTACGTGAATGTTGTTTCCTTTTTACACATGCTTTATTCCACTTATTAGGTTATGACCACATTGAAGCGAATGATAGGACTCGCATGCGTTATCAAGAGGATCGCACAATGGAGTTGGTTGGTTTAAGGAGGGATGGATAGGTCATGAACGATCAAGAACTAATTAACTATGCTTCAATCGCAAGAGAAAATGCATATGCTCCATATTCTAATTACAAAGTTGGTGCAGCATTAGTCACAACAGATGGTACTATTTTTACGGGATGCAATATTGAAAACTCTGCGTATCCCAATTCATACTGCGCAGAGAGAACTGCTTTAGTTAAAGCAGTAAGTGAAGGTTATAAGCAGTTTAGTAAAATCGCAATTGTATCTTCTGGTTCGGCACCTTTTCCATGCGGTGCCTGCAGACAATCTCTATATGAATTTGCTCCAGAATTAGATATTATTATTGCGTGGGATGGAAATATAATTAAAACAACCTTGGCAGAGTTATTGCCGAATGGCTTTGGTCCTTCATCATTATTATAGGAAAGGTATGGCTTTAATGGAGAGTGCTTTTCATTCCGGTTTTGCAGCAATTGTTGGCAGACCTAATGTTGGAAAATCAACCCTTCTGAATACTTTAGTAGGTGAAAAAGTTGCAATTGTCTCCAATAAACCCCAGACAACTAGAAACAGAATCATGGGGGTTTGCTCTGGAAATGATTGGCAGATTGTGTTTCTCGATACACCTGGGCTTCACAAACCGCATACAAAATTAGGTGAATATATGATGAAGACTGTTAGTGAAGCGCTGAATGGTATAGATGTATTGTTGGTCATGGTGGACATTGGTGACAGAAGCAACCGTGACCAGAATATAGTTGAAGAAATGAAATCCATACCTGTCAAAAAGATTTTAGTACTGAGCAAAACGGATACTGTTCCTGAAGAAGAAATATTCAGTGCATTAAAAATCTATGATAGCAATGGATATGATGCCGTAATCCCTATTAGCGCTAAAAGCGGTCAAGGAATAAAAGAACTCTTAAATTTTCTAGTAAAGGGATTGCCAGTTGGGCCAAAGTATTTTCCTGATGATATGATGACGGACCAGCCCGAAAGAGTTCTTTGCTCCGAAATCATTAGAGAAAAAGCACTTCTTCATCTAAAGGATGAAGTTCCTCACGGAATCGGCGTAGAAATCATACAAATTAAAAAACGTTCTGACAGTTTAACAGACATACATGCAACAATTTATTGTGAAAAAGAAGGGCATAAAGGAATTATCATAGGAAAGCATGGAATGATGCTTCAAAGGATTGGGCAAGAGTCAAGAAATGATATTGAAAAATTGATGGGAACTAAAGTTAATTTACAATTATGGATAAAAGTTAGGGAAGATTGGCGAAACCGTAACAGTGATTTGAAAGTATTAGGCTACGAATTGGATCAGTAAAAATATAAAGCCTCCAGAGGCTTATCCTCTGGAGGCTTTATATTTTTCCCAGGCATTGAACCCGTTTAACGCCTTATCTTCTTCAGAAATCAATTGATTTTGCATTTTTTGTTTTTCAATTTGATCTTTTGCAACAGCAAGCATTAAACGAATACGGTTTTCTTGATTAACCTTTGTCGCTGATAAATCATAATCAATAGGGACAATATTAATTCCCGGATGAACTTCTGTCAGTCTACGTATCATTCCCTTACCATTAATATGATTTGGTAGGCATCCAAATGGTTGTGCGCAGACAATGTTTTCATATCCATTTTCAGCTAATTCGAGCATTTCGGCAGTGAGAAGCCACCCTTCACCCATTTTACTTCCGTGACCAATAACCCCATTAACTAGAGATTTAATATGAGAATATGGGGTTGGTGCTGTAAATGCAGGATGTTTGGAAATTGAATTGATAAGTATTTTTTCCATCCTTTGGCAATACTTCAAGAATATTTTACACAGAGCCAGTTTTAAGATATTTCCACCGTATAAATGGATGTCTTCAATTCTATTATCAATTTTGAATAAAATAAAACTCATAATACCAGGCAGCATATATTCACAGTCCTGCGTTTTTAGAAAACTTTCCAAACCATTATTCCCAAGTGAAGAATATTTAACATATATTTCTCCGACAATGCCCACTTTAGTTTTGGGAATAATAGTTCTCTCTATATTATCAAAGTCTTGTGTTATATTATTTAGATTTTTACGGATTTCTCGATAAGACAGCCCATGCCCTTGGTTAAATTGATTAATTAAGTTCTCATTCCATTTTTCAATCAGTTTTTGTGTTGTTCCTCGTATATTTTCATACGGACGTGTTTGGTTTGCCACGCACATAATACAATCGCCATATATCAAAGAAGCAACTAACTGCCTGATCAACGGTATAGTTAATTTAAATCCAGAAGAACTTTCCAATCCAGATAAATTTGCTGATATAACAGGAATGTAATCTAACCCTGCTTTTTTCAAGGCCTTACGAAGTAAATATATATAATTACTTGCACGACACCCTCCTCCTGTTTGTGTAATAATCAATGCAACTTTATGTAAATCATATTGTCCTGAATGAAGTGCATCGAGAAATTGCCCAATAACGAGGAGGGCTGGAACACAAGTATCATTATGAACATACTTTAGCCCCTCAGCCATTACATTGGGTCCATGGTTTTTAAGAACAACCGCATTATACCCATTCAACCTAAGAACACGCTCAATCAACGAAAAATGGAATTCCATCATATTGGGTACTAGAATAGTATATCCGCTTTCACGCATTTCTTTGGTAAATACAATATGCGAAGATTTATTCATTCAACGTCCTCCTTATTACTGTAAGCATTTTGTTGTTCTATAGCAGCAAATAGGGAACGAAGACGAATTCGAACAGCACCTAAATTTGTAATTTCGTCTATCTTAATCTGAGTATAAATTTTTCCACTGCTTTCTAGTATTTCACGAACTTCATCAGTTGTAATAGCATCCACACCACATCCAAAGGAAACTAATTGAACCAAATTCATATCGGCTTGAGATGTAATATACTTAGCAGATGAGTATAATCTAGAATGATACGTCCACTGATTAAGCACTCCCACAGGCTCTTTCTTCATGTTGGCAGATAATGCATCTTCCGTAACTACTGCAGCACCGAATCCTGAAATAAGACGATCAATACCGTGATTAATTTCGGGATCTACATGATATGGCCGACCAACCAATACAATAATCCTTCTTTTTTCTTCTCGTGCTTTCTTTACAATCTCTTCCGCTTTGGAACGGATATCCGTCATCCATTGATCATATGCATCGTATGCTTTCTTACAAGCAGTTCGCACCTCATGTAATGAAATGTCCGGAAAATACTTTTGAAGAATATGATAGAATTTCTTTGGAAATGCCCTTTTGTGATCTATTCCAACGTAATCGTGTATAAAATTGAGATTACGGATACAATACATATTTGCAGAAATCACTTCAGGATAATAGGCTACTACGGGGCAATTGTAATGGTTATCTCCTAACGATTCATCAAAATTGTAGCTCATACACGGGTAAAAGATGTTTTGAACCCCCTGATTAACAAGCCATTGAACGTGCCCATGCAATAGCTTAGCGGGGAAACATACTGTATCCGATGGGATAGTTGCCTGTCCATTTATATATAGTTTTCTGTCGGAAAATGGCGAGACAATGACATCAAATCCTAATTCCATAAATAATGCATGCCAAAACGGGAGCAATTCGTATAAATTAAGCCCTAATGGAATCCCTATTTTCCCACGTTTTGCATCTATAAGGTGAGAGTTGGAAAGTGCAACCAACTTTTGTTGCTTATAGGCATAAAGGTTGAGCCCATTATCTTGCTTTTGCCCAGTTACCGGCCGATCACAACGATTTCCACTAATATAACGACGATTTTGTCCAAAGTTATGAATCGTTAATTTGCAGTGATTTTCACATATTCCACACCTAACTTCCTTAACCTCATGGTTAAAAGTAGAAAGATCTTCAGCAGAGAGAATTGAGCTCTTTCCTGGATATAGTTCACGCTGCTTCTTAGCAAACAGTGCTGCACCGTATGCTCCCATCAACCCTGCAATATTGGGACGTACGACATTGCAATTCAATTCTTTTTCGAATGCACGAAGTACTGCATCATTCAGAAACGTTCCACCCTGAACGATTATATTTTTCCCCAACTCATCCGGGGTAGAGCATCTAATTACTTTATACAACGCGTTTTTAACAACCGAAATGGATAAACCGGCAGATATGTCTGTAACATCCGCACCATCTTTTTGCGCTTGTTTAACGGAAGAATTCATAAAGACCGTACACCGTGATCCGAGATCTACGGGACGTTTTGAAGCCAACCCTAAAGAAGCAAAATCAGCTATTTTATAACCTAAAGCTTCAGCAAAAGTCTGTAAAAAAGAACCGCACCCAGACGAACAAGCTTCATTCAAAAAAATGTTATCAATAACACCATTATGTATCTTAAAGCATTTTATATCCTGGCCACCTATATCAATAATAAAGTCAACATTTGGCATAAACGCTTTAGCAGCCGTGAAATGTGCCACCGTTTCGACCAGCCCATAATCCACTCCAAATGCATTCTTTATCAAATCTTCTCCGTATCCGGTGACCGCTCCTGCACAGATGGTCCATTGTGGATACTCATTATGCAAGTCATTTAAAAAATTGCGCACATGAGGAACGGGATCTCCATTATTACTTTGATATCGAGTAAAAAGAAGGTCACCTTGTTCTGAAATAACAACAGATTTAATAGTTGTACTACCAGAATCTATACCCAAAAATACATTTCCTTTATAGCTGCTTGGCTCCTTGGTTTGTACTTTTGCTTTTTCATGTCTTGCCCGAAATGCCTGTAATTCAGCTTCTGATTCGAAAAGGGGAGGTAATGCATTATAGGTTTCAGTACTATGAAAAGTATCAATAGCATCAATACAATCTTTTAGCCTAACAGGCGTAGATGGCTGCATCGCTGCTCCATATGCAACAAAATATAAAGATTTTTCCGGACAAACGCCTTGTAAATGAAGTGCTTCATCAAAGCAATTGCGTAATTCACTTAAAAATGTCAATGGGCCACCTAGATAAAGTACATTTCCTTCTATTGGCCTTCCTTGAGCTAATCCGGCTATGGTTTGATTAACTACAGCCATAAAAATAGAGCGAGAAACATCCTCCCGTTTAGCACCTTGATTAAGAAGAGGCTGGATATCTGTTTTTGCAAAAACACCACAGCGTGAAGCGATGGTATATGTTTGTTTTGCTTTGGAAGCAGCCGTATTCATTTCATCGGGAGTAGTATTTAGCAATGTAGCCATTTGATCAATAAAGGCTCCTGTACCCCCTGCACACGACCCGTTCATACGCACTTCCAGTGTGCCATTTAAAAACAGTATTTTTGCATCCTCGCCGCCCAATTCAATAATGCAATCGGTCCCAGGCATAATTAAATCAGCAGCAACTTTTGTTGCGAACACTTCTTGAACAAAAGGAATAGAAGAACCTAAAGCAAGCCCCATACCTGCAGAACCAGATATAGATAACGAAGCTGGTGCTCCTTTGAGAATTTGGTTATCAATTTGAGCAAGGACTTCTTTTGTCTTTTGAGTAATTAGCGAAAAATGCCGCTCATAACAAGAAAAACAAAGTTTGCCTGTTTCATCTATCACAACACTTTTAATAGTTGTAGAACCAATATCCAATCCAATTCGGAAAGTTGAACTCATGTATATGCCTCTCTCCACGATTTAGAATTATCTTCAACACGAAATCACTATATATAATAGAAGAATATCATATAGTCAAGAATTAGAGGAATATTATAATCTATTGTAGTAGAAAAAAACAAGAGTCCATAATAAGTATCTTAATATTAATACGATTATAAATAGCAATATAATAAACTCATCTAAACACTGCTGATCTTATTCGTAATTACCAAAGTTAAACAAGTAATACAAACCTCATTCATATTCAATGGAATTCATTGATAAAGAAGATAGTATTATAAGAAGTAGATTCCTAATTTATATTCATTTAATCAACCTGCTGTTATAAACTCAAAGTAATGGGAAATATCGAGCTTTCATTTATCAGAATGTTCATAATTTCATAAGAAAGTTGGACAGACAAAGTCATAATGAATATAATATTAATCTAGGCACTAGCAGTTCTAAATCTACATTAAAGCTACAGATGTCCTTTATCAAGAATATTCAAAATAATTGTCAGCGATTTACTCGAAGTTGTAATGAAACCGTTTCTTTAAAGGTTTAAGGATAAAATATTTAATTGGATAGGAGTTATTATTATGGTAAAAAGAACCATTTCTTTTAGCCCGCCCGATATTACAGAACTTGAAATTGAGGAAGTTGCAAACGCACTACGCTCTGGATGGATAACAACCGGTCCACGAACGAAAGAATTAGAGAGGCAATTGGCTTCGTACTGTAATACAAATAAAATGGTTTGCTTAAGTTCTGCTACCGCAGCAGAGGAACTCAATTTTAGAATTTTAGGTGTCGGACCTGGGGATGAAGTTATCGTTCCTGCCTATACATATACCGCTACGGCTTCTGCCGCAATTCACGTTGGCGCAACCGTAAAATTCATTGATTCACAAAAAGATTCATTTGAAATGGATTATCAGCAACTGGCAGACGCTATAACCGAAAAAACAAAAGCTGTCATTCCTGTAGATTTAGGCGGCGTAATGTGTGATTATGATACAATAAAAGATGTTGTTTTAAAGAAAAATACCATCTTTAGGCCCATGAACCCAATTCAAGATGAGCTGCATAGATGCGCAATCCTTTCTGATTGTGCACATGCTCTCGGAGCAAGACGAAAGGGATTTATGGCTGGAAGTCCTTCAGTTTGTGATTTTGCCAGTTATAGCTTCCATGCTGTAAAAAACTTTACAACTGCTGAAGGTGGTGCAGCGACATGGTCTCCTTTTAAGTGCATTTCCGACGATGATCTTTATCATAAATATCAATTGTTGAGTTTGCACGGACAATCAAAAGACGCACTTCAGAAAACACAGTTGGGTGCATGGGAATATGATGTAATTGCGCCATTATATAAATGCAATATGACTGATATTATGGCAGCAATTGGATTGGTTCAATTAAAACGCTATCCTGACATGATAAAACGAAGACATCAATTAATACGCCGCTATGATAAGATGTCTCAAGAACTAGGATTGTCATATTTGATTCATGAAGGAGATGATTTTTCTTCATCAGGTCATTTGTATCTTTCAAGAATCCCTGGAATTACTGAATCTCAACGCAATGAAATAATCGTTAAAATGGCCGAGCAAGGAATCACATGCAATGTTCATTATAAGCCCCTTCCTATGATGACTGCATACAAAGCGCTTGGATGGAAAATTTCTGATTTTCCAAATGCCTTTGACTATTACCATAATTTAATATCTTTACCTTTGCATACGCGTTTAACGGATGAAGATCAAGAATATATCATATATAACTATTCGGATATTGTGAAAAAATACGTATAAATGTAAACGAATGAGCTTCGCTACTAATGAGAAAGGCAGATCGAATATGAACGTTGTATGGATTGGATTCCATGAGGAGGGGCTTCCAGCATTCAAAGCTGTCCTCCAAAGTGATGTTACGATTTCAGGATTCATAACTTTAGATGATCAAGCATTTGAAAAGAGAAGCGCAGGAAGCAGGGAATACATTATTCTTTCTGAAGAAAATGACATTCCAATATATTACGTTTCAACTATCAAGGGAGAACAAGCTTTTCAGATCATTTCCGAATTAAAACCAGATTTAATGATTGTTTTAGGGTGGAGTGAAATTTTACCAGAACGCCTTCTAAATATTCCAACAATTGGAACAGTAGGTACACATGCAGCACTTCTTCCACATAACAGAGGAAGCGCCCCTATTAATTGGGCGCTCATCAATGGAGAAAATCAAACTGGGAATACTTTGATGTGGCTCAGTTCCGAAGTAGATGCGGGAGAAATCATAGACCAGATCAGCTTTCCAATAACACCATATGATACTTGCAAAACATTGTATGAAAAGGTTGCCCAAACCAATGCGGTAATGCTAACTAGACTGATTAATTCTTTAAACAACGGAGTGACACCATCTTCTCAAATTAAAAATATAATTTCTGAACCTATTCTTCCAAGGCGCAAACCAAAGGATGGTCTCTTGTCTTTTCATCAAAGTGCTGAACATATATACAACTTTGTTCGTGCTTTAACTGATCCATATCCAGGCGCTTTTTCCTTTCTCTGTGGCGAAAAATGGTTTATTTGGAAAGCTGCAATTCTTCCTGTTTCAAGTAAAATATTAGGTCTTGAACCTGGCGAAATTTATGAAAAAAAAGCGATAGGGTTTGATCAAAACAGTGCATTATTGGTAGGAACTGAAACGAATGTCATATTATTGTTTGAGATTGAAGATTCGTGCGGGATTAGATATAGCGGAGATAAAATTGGCGAATTAAAAATAAGTGGGAGGTTTGATTAGTGAGCAGAGTTTTAGTTGTAGCTGCTCATCCAGATGATGAATTATTGGGAGCAGGCGGAACAGTTATTCTTCATTCAAAACAAGGGGATACCGTTCGTAGTGTCATTATGTGCGAAGGAGAATCCTTACGATATGCGCGAGATGTAGGGCAGAGCCATGCAACAATAGAAGCTGCAAATCTCATGGGAGTAGAGCATGTTTATGCGCTCAATTTTCCTGACCAAAAATTAGACACGTATACATTAACGGACTTAATTTCTCCGTTGGAAAAAATATCAGAAGAGTTTAAGCCTGAGATTATTTATTGCCAATCCGGATGCGATGCCAATCAAGACCATCAAATCCTCTTTAATGCAGCTAAAATCGCCTTTCGTCCTACTAGCGACTGGATTGACAGTTTTTACACTTTTTATACTGCGAGCAGTACAGAGTGGGGTTATCCTCGGAATTTTTCTCCAGATACATGGATAGATATTTCTTCTGTGCTTGATTTAAAGTTAGCAGCTTTTGAAAAATACACTAGTGAGGTTCGCGAATATCCACACCCACGGTCTTCTCAGGCGTTGCGCTTTCAAAGCCATTTTTGGGGAAATCAATGCTGTATGAGTTCAGCTGAAGTATTCATGACCATCCGGCGCGTCATTCGGGGGAAAAGATGCAACGAATAATAAAATCAGTATTTGATAGAGTTATTGCAACCATCGCAATAATCATTCTTTCTCCTTTATTTATTATTGCAGCAATTGGTGTTAAGCTATCTAGCCCCGGGCCAGTTTTTTATCGGGCACGTCGTATGGGCAAGGATATGAAACCGATCTATATTTATAAATTCAGGTCTATGCATGTGGGGTCTGATTCTGCAGGCGCAATAACTGGTACTCATGACAGCAGGATTTTCCCTTGGGGAAATTTTTTGCGCAAAACCAAGATAGATGAATTACCTCAATTGATTAATATAATCATTGGGAATATGTCTATTATTGGTCCAAGACCGGAAGATGTTGATATTGTCAATAAATACTATACTAAATTAGAGCTGCAAACGCTATGCGTCCTTCCTGGTTTAGCTTGCCCAGGAAGCATTTTTAATTATACGCATGGGGATCTGTTCCTTTCGGATGAAGCTTCTGATGATATATATATAAATAAATTCATGCATATAAAACTAGCTCTTGATATATATTATTTAAACCACTGGTCGCTCTGGTATGATTTCAAAATAATATTTAGAACTCTCTACGCAATTATAAAAACAGCAACTTCACCTTCTAAACATATGCCTCCTCCATCAGAATATAAAGCTGTCTTTAAAACAGATTTAATTTCAATTTAATGCATTCCGTTCCATAGAACACTTCAAAAAAAGAGCTCATTGAGCAATGTCAATAAGTTAGTACATCCCGAATACAATATCTGTCAGAGAGCATCCAGATTTGAAATATGATCTGGATGCTTTCTATTTATTGATATTGTTCCAGGATTGCTTTCAACT
>AUXO018711522.1_pt1 | contig 12982 bp, 12 predicted proteins | sample 768731 | NCBI WGS metagenome assembly AUXO01 (sample SAMN02715735, study PRJNA202380) | gut metagenome | biome: sheep rumen | host: Ovis aries | place: New Zealand: Palmerston North
GAAGGTCTGCTTGCCAACGGCACAGCTCCTTGGAAGAAGTGGGAGAGAGAAGTACCGATTGATAAAGTAAACAAGTAACCAAACTATATGGCAACATTACTGGAAGATTTCTACCGTGGGAAACGGGTATTCGTTACCGGCCACACAGGGTTTAAGGGCAGCTGGATGTGCAAGATGCTGTCAAATGCCGGTGCAATTGTAACTGGTTATTCTCTGGCACCTAATACCAATCCGTCTTTGTTTGAAATTGCAGAATTGGACAAGGACATCCATTCCGTGATAGGTGATATCCGTGACTATGTGGCTCTGAAGAAAGCCTTTGATGAGGCAAAGCCGGAGATTGTTCTGCACCTGGCAGCACAGCCGATAGTGCGCGATAGTTACAAAGATCCGGTATACACCTACGAAACTAACGTGATGGGTACGGTAAACATCTTGGAATGCGTACGTAATAGCAACTGCGTGAAATCTTTCCTGAATGTTACCACAGATAAGGTGTACCTGAACAAGGAATGGGAATGGGGCTACCGTGAAAATGAAGAACTAGACGGGTATGACCCCTATAGCAATTCCAAGTCTTGCTCAGAATTGGTAACACATAGCTATAAACGGAGTTTCTTTACCGATAAGGATGGAAAAGCTATCGTTCCTATTTCTACAGCCCGAGCAGGTAATGTGATTGGTGGTGGTGATTTTGCCAATGACCGTATTATCCCAGATAGCGTACGTGCTGCCCAGAAGGGTGAAGATATAGTGGTGCGTAACCCATATTCAACACGACCTTACCAGCATGTGTTGGAACCACTTTATGTTTATTTGATGATTGCTGCCAAGCAATATGAGGAGAGCAAGTATGCAGATTACTATAATGTGGGACCTGATGATGTGGATTGTTTTCAGACGGGAGCCTTGGTAGATCTCTTTGTCTCTAAATGGGGTGAAGGCCTAAAGTGGATTAACAAGTATGATGGTGGCCCTCACGAAGCCAATTTCTTGAAACTCGACTGTTCGAAGCTGAAAGCAACCTTTGGATGGACTCCTCGTTGGAACCTTGATGAAGCTATGGACAAGATAGTGGAGTGGAGTAAGTGCTGGTTGGCAGGTGGTGATGTACGTGCCTGTATGGATAAGCAGATTGATGAATTCTTAAGTGGCGTGAAATGATGAAGAACGTTATAGTAACAGGAGCCAACGGCTTTATTGGAAGCACGCTGGTTAACAACCTCCTGAAAAATGGAGTAAAGGTGGTGGCAATTGATATTTCTTTTGCTGCACCCAGAATACCTGATTGTGACCAGGTGCTTAAACTGGAAGTAGGATTGGATGATGTAGAGAAGCTTAAGGATTTGATCCCTGCTGGTGAATATGATGCTATGTATCATCTTGCCTGGGCAGGCGTGAATGGCCCTAGTAAGGCAGACCCTACAGTCCAGTTGAACAACATCCAGTTGGGCATCAATTGCGCACAGCTTTGCAAGGCCATTGGTGTTAAGAAACTCCTTTGTGCAGGTACGGTTGCAGAACAGGCTGTTAATAGCCTTCCTAACCTTACTCAAACCAGTGGCGGTATGATGTATGGAGTAGCTAAGCATTGTGCCCATCTAATGTTAGAAGACTATTGTAAGAACATAGGTTTGCAGTTTGTTTGGATGCAGTTCTCTAATATCTATGGAGTAGGGAATAAGACCGGAAACTTGGTAAGTTATGCACTTAGCGAACTCCTGAAAGGAAATGAAGCTACCTTTGGACCTGCTGCACAGCCGTATGATTTCATCTACGTAGATGACCTATTGGAGGCTGTTTATCGCTTAGGCGCATCAGAAACGTCCAAAGCTTGTTATTACATTGGTTCTGGCTCACCTCGCATTCTGAAAGAGTATCTGCTTAAAATCGGAGAATTGGCAGGTATGCAGGACAAGGTGGGTATTGGTATTCGTCCTGATGATGGTATCAAGTATGATTTCTCCATGTTTGATACTACTTCGTTGAAAGATGCCGTAGGTAATTATGTATCAACTTCCTTTGAAGATGGAATTAATAAAACAATTGATTGGATAAAGACCCAACAATAGCATTATGATACAAAAATTTGAATTTAAAGAGACTAACCTTAAGGGGGCTTACGAAATCACTCCGTTTTATGCTACTGATGAACGAGGTGGATTCGTAAAGGACTATAATATTGATATGTTTAAGGCCAATGGTATAGAACATGAATTGAAAGAAGTTTTTTATACTATTTCAAAGCGTGGCGTAATACGCGCCATTCATTTTCAAATGGTTAAGCAGCAGGCAAAGTTAGTGCGTTGTATTAGTGGACATGTATATGATGTGATTGTAGATCTTCGTTTAGATTCGCCAACTTTTGGTAAATGGCAGGGGTTTGATTTAACTGGGGAAAATCAGAAAACTCTGTATGTACCACAGTTCTTTGGCCATGGTTATCTAGTGATTGAGGATAGCATTGTTAGTTATAAGTGTGGAGAGGTCTTCTATGGTGAAGGTGATAGTGGTATTATGTATAATGATCCAGACATAAATATCCAGTGGCCTTTTCATCTTATAGGTGGAGTAGATAATCTTATTATATCCAATAAGGATAAGAAATTGATGAGCTTAACAGAATATGGTCGGAGAAATGGATAATAATCATCTTAGGAAATTGTGCTCTGTTTTAGTTAATAGTTGTGATGGTTATGAAGAAGCATGGTTGCCATTCTTTAAACTATTTTATAGATTTTGGCCAGATTGTCCTTTTGATATTTATTTGGCAACACAGACCAAAAAATTTGATGACCCTAAAATAAATGTTATAAATACTGTTGGGGGGGCATGGAGTGAAAGACTAAATAAAGCTTTAAAGCAGATAAATACACCATATGTGTTGTTTTTCTTAGAAGACTATTTTCTACTTGCACCTGTAAAGCAAAAAGAAATGTTAAAATACTTAAATTATATAGTAAATGATAGAAATATAGGTGCTTTTTATTTTAATAAAATTGGTGGTTTTCATTGTCCATCAGAAAAGTATGATGGATTTTATGATATGAATAAGCAAAATATCACCAGATATCATTTAAATTGCCAAATTGCTATTTGGAATAAAAAAGTTTTTGAGGATGCGACTTCGGTAATTATGAATCCTTGGGAGTTTGAGATTAATGGATTTGATCTTGTACCCCAGTCAGTTAGAAACCATGATTTCTACTGCTCTGAATATACTGTTCATACAATGATTAAGGAAGAAGATATTTTCACTTATCTTGTACATCCTAAGAATGGAATAGGCATATCAAAATCTAAATGGTTGTGGAATAATAGAAAGTTGTTTAAAAAACATGGAATTGATTGTAAATGTGTAACATTGGAAAGAATGTCATTCCTCGAATATAAATTTAATACAATCAAAGTAAATCTTATAAAATATTTCTGTAAACCATTCCTATTTAAATTGATCAAAAAGTATCATGCCAAATAATTCTAATATCCAAATTATGAAGAATACCCTTTATTTATACTTAAGGATGTTCTTTGTAATGGCGGTCTCTCTTTATACTTCAAGAATTGTTCTTGATGTTCTTGGAATTGATGATTATGGATTGTATAATGTAATAGCTGGCATTGTTGTCATGTTATCGATTCTTAATAATTGTATGATAACTGCAACTCAACGATTTCTTACTTTTGAAATAGGGGCTGGTAACGAAGAAAGAGTCCTCAATACATTCTGCATGAGTATGACGGCTCATATAGGTATATCTTTCTTGTTATTATTAATTGGAGAAACTGTAGGTTTATGGTATGTTATTAATCATTTGTCATTTCCAGAAGGAAGAGATTTTGCTGCTATAGTAACATATCAATGTTCTTTATTTATACTTATTGCATCTATAATTAGATCACCTTATAATGCTTCTATAATAGCTTATGAACGTATGTCTATTTTTGCTGTAATAAGTATACTAGAAATATTTCTAAAGCTATTAATTGTGTTTATAATAGAGATAATTGATTCAGATAAACTTATATTATACTCTTTATTACTTTGTTTGGTAGAACTAATCATTTTTGTTGTTAATAGGAGTTATTGCAAAACACAATTTAGAACTTGCCTTTATCGATTCTATATTGATTGGCCATATTTTAAGAAATTGATATCATTTTTGGGATGGAACTTTTTGGGTGGAATATCAACATTGGGAACTCAACAAGCAAACAATTTAATTGTTAATAGTTTTTTTGGTGTAACACTTAATGCCTCTTTTGGTGTGTCTTATCAAATAAGTAATGCTATGAATCAGTTCGTTACGAACTTTCAGACAGCTTTCCGTCCTCAGATTGTTAAACTATATGCACAAAGAAGATTAGATGAGATGCATCTTCTTCTTAATAGATCTGCTCTCATTTCTTTCTATTTAATATTTGTAATTTCATTTCCAATATATATATATATAAATAAAGTACTGGGTTTTTGGTTAAAGGTTGTACCAGAATATACTCCGGGATTGAGCAGATTATTAATAATATCGGGATGTTTGGATGCGATACAAGCCCCCCTATGGATTGGAATATCTGCTACTGGCAAAATAAAACAATACCAGATATGGACCAGCCTGCTATTCTTTTTAACCATACCAGCTTCAATTCTATGTATGAAATTGGGGATGTCTCCATATTGGATTATAATTGTTCGATTAATTATAGGAGTTATTATGGCCATTTACAGAACAATACATTCCAATTTTTTATTTGGTTTTTCTGTATCTGTTTATATTAAATCAGTGATTATTCGGATTTTTTTGTCTTCTGCTACAATTTATATATTATGGCTTTATTTGAAAGATTTTATTATTGTTGATGGATTATTTAGTTTTACGTTTGTGTACATAATTATCCTTTCATTATCCTTGATAGTGATTTCCCTTATTGGTATTTCAACTAAAGATAGAATCTATGTCTTTAATTTAATAAAAGACAAATTTCATAAATAACAGGCTTTCAAATGACTAATATTAATTTTGCAAAATCAATATTGATGATTTTAGTAGTTTTAGGGCATAGTTTCGCTTTTTGGACGGGGCATTGGGGATTTGGTAAAGTGGCGATTGATTCACCCTGTTTGGGCTATTTTTCAGATTGGGTTGGTTCATTTCATGTTTATGCTTTTGTAACTATATCAGGTTTTATATATGAATATATTATAGAAACGAGGGGGGGGTATAATTCAATTAAAGTATTAGCGTATAAGAAAGCAAGAAGATTATTATGTCCTTACATATTTACGTCTCTTTTATGGACAATTCCATTAACATCTTTTTTTGTTGATATTGATTTGTCTAATCTAGTTCATAAATTTTTGTTAGGAAAATCTCCAGCACAACTATGGTTTCTTTTAATGCTGTTTAATGTGTTTATTCTATTCTACCCTATTAGAGAATTAGTAAATTCAAGTTTCTTATTCTATGCCTTAGTTCCTATTTTATATATTATAGGCTATATGTTTGAAAACTCGTCATTTAATTTCTTCCAAATATTTACAGGGATGAAGTTCTTGTTTTTTTTTACACTTGGCCATTTTTTATACAAGTATAGAACCGTGTTTTTTAATGATAAAAGAATTAGTTTGTCAAATTTGAAGTTTTTAATATTTCTTTTAGCATTAAATTTATATGCGTACTTTTTGTACTTATCAGATGTACTTGGATTTAAAACCTTACTTTTGTTATTTCTAAATATTGAAGGAAGTATTGCTGTAATGTCTATTTTAATGTTATTAGGAAATAGAGTAGATCCCTATAATAAAATATATAAAACAATCAAAGATAATAATTTTGCTATTTATCTACTTCACCAGCAAATTATCTATTTTTCTTTGTATTTTTTTAATGGATATATATTTCCTTATGCTCATGCAATTCTTAATTTTGTGATCTCATCTTTTCTTTCTTTATTAATCTCTATATATTTAAGGAGGTATAAATATGTTAGATTGTATGTTTTTGGAGAACGAAACTAGAAAAAGTATTGGGAAGAAAGTATACAAAACTGTAGATGTTCTGAAATTTCTTTCTGCCTTTGCAGTAGTATGCCTACATACAAGACCATTTGTAGATTATAGCTTTGACTATATTGCGAATACATTTTTTGTGATGGCTGTACCTTTCTTTTTCTGTACTAGTAGTTTTTTCTATCATAAAACAGGAGGATTGTTAAAATTTTACATAAAAAGATTACTCGTTCTATATATGATATGGTTTTTTATAGAAATACCATATGTTCTGGATAAATTCTCATTTGACAGTTTTGGGGGGTGGTTTTTTTTCTTTTGGTCTTTGTTATTGCAAAATACTTTTATGGCTTCATGGTTTCTTATGGCATTAATTGAGGCTATGATTTTAGTTGTTCTTCTTGAGAAATGCAAAAGTCAAATTTTACTATATTGTTTTGGTTTCATTTGTTTCTTATTAAGTTTGTTTGCATCAATGTACAATGGAATTCTTCTTAAATTCCCATATGGTATACAAATAGATGATTTTCTTAATCATATATCAGCAGCACAATCATTTATTTTAGCAGTCCCTTATTGTATTATGGGCAAACTTATTCTAAATGCAGAATTGAAGTTGAAATTCAAATTTGAATTTCTCATGATGGTAATTTTAATATTTTTTGCTATTGTTGAGGCTTTGTTATGTAAGAATATATACTTAAGGCAAAATGCGTCATTATTAATTATGCCAATAGTTTTCTTTACCGTTCATCTTTCATTAGTCTATAACATTAATATTAATATAAAAATATCAACTTTAATGCGAAAAACTTCAATATTGATTTACTTAATACACCCTATTGCAAAATTAATTCTTATGAATTGTTTCGAGATTCCACTTGGACTAATCCTTACTATATATGTTGCAATATTGTCCTTGTCTTTATCTTTATTGATAGTTTATTTGTCAAATCGCTTAATCCTTTTAAAATATTTGTATTAATATAAATATTTATAAAAAATCTACAATAGAATTGATACTTAAAAATATGTTAAAATAAACAAAATAATTAGACGAATATAACAAAAATCAAATTAAAATGATGAAACGATTAGTATATTGGTTATCTTTATTGTTGCAACCACGTAAACTTGTAGATTCAATTATATTGAAAATGCCAAGACTTGTTGCTGATAAAACGTATATTGAGTGTATATGGAGAAGCCAGATGAATTATCCTCTTAATCTTAGTAATCCTCGCACGTTTAATGAAAAATTGCAGTGGCTTAAGCTTTACGACCGTAAACCTATATATACATTGATGGTAGATAAGTATGCAGTTAAGAAATACGTGGCTGATATTATTGGTGAAAAATATATCATTCCAACACTTGGAGTTTGGGACAAACCCGAGGATATTGATTGGGATGCGCTGCCTTACCAGTTTGTGCTGAAGTGTACTCATGATAGCGGTGGTATTGTTATATGCCGTAATAAAGACATTTTAGACAAGAAATCGGCTATGGAAAAACTTCGTGAAAGCTTAAAAAGTGATTATTATTTGGCAGGGCGAGAATGGCCATATAAAAACGTACCACGTCGGATAATTGCAGAGAAATATATGGATGATGGCACCGGAGAGTTGAATGATTATAAATTTATGTGCTATAACGGGGTATGTAAAAACCTCTTTGTTTGTACAGGTAGAGCAGAAAATGATCTTAAAGTGGATTTTTTTGATTTGGAATGGAATCACTTACCTTTTATAAGAAAGTATCCAAATTCAAGTAAAAGAATACCTAAACCAGACAATCTTAATGATATGGTGCGAATTGTAGAATCCATATCCAGAAAAAGCGAGATCCCTTTTGCTCGAATAGACTTATATAATATAAGAAATATGATTTATTTTGGAGAGATAACTTTATTCCCTGGTAATGGGATAGAATATTTCAATCCACAAGAATGGGATTATAAATTAGGAGAAATGATAAACTTACCACATAAGACAAAATAAAATACAGTTATAATCGCGTTAAGTAATGATAGGATGAAAATATTTGCGCTGAACTCAGTTGCTGTCGGTAGTACAGGTAGTATCATGCTTATGATTGCTGAGGCTGCACGACAGAGAGGCCATGATGTATTGTGTGCGTGCCCAGATAGTAGGACGAATCGAAGTGTTAAATCAAATGGACTCATACTCTTTGGAAATATCATTTTAAGAAATTTAGGGATACTATTATCGTATTACACTGGTTTCAGTGGATGTTTTTCAGTTATTGATACACTTTCGCTTCTTTGGAAAATTAACAGATTTAATCCCGATATAATACACTTGCATAATCTTCATCAAGATTATGTGAATTTACCAATACTTTTTCACTATATTAAGATGAAGAATATAAAGATTGTTTGGACTCTGCATGACTGTTGGGCTTTTACTGGAGGCTGCCCGCATTTTATATATCAAAAATGTTATAAATGGAGAAACCAATGTTACGATTGCCCTATATATAACGAATATCCTGGTAGCTGGAAGGATAATACAAGTAAAATGTTTAAACTCAAGAAAAAGTGGTTTACAGCTGTTCCAAGGATGACAATTATAACACCATCATATTGGCTGGCTGATTGTGTAAAACAATCTTTTTTAGGTGTATATAATATCCAGGTAGTAAATAACGGTATTGATACCAATATTTTTAATCTGAGTAGAGCTATAAAAGACACTCCAAGTATTAATAAATACAAAGCTCAATTTGCTAACATTCGCAATGAAGAAGTTGATTTAATTGTTTTAGGAGTCGCATCATCATGGAGTAATTATAAAGGTCTTTCAGATTTCGTGTCTTTGAGTAACAAATTGCCATCTAATTATAAAATAGTATTAGTTGGCTTGTCAGACAAAGAAGAAAAGACGATTGATAATAAGATTATTAAATTTGGACCTACCAAGAGTAAGGAAGAACTTGCGTATTTATATACAATGTCAGATGTTTATGTAAACTTATCATATGGAGAGACTTTTGGTATGACGATTGCTGAGGCCATGGCGTGCGGAACTCCAGTTATTGCATATAATAATACGGCGCAAACAGAGTTGCTTCAATTCAATTCACAATCATTGATAGAAGAAGGCAATATAGATTTATTATGTAACGCTATTATTACACTTGGATCAGAACTTAAAGAATCCAATAAAAGAGAAATGATAGGTAAAGAACTCTCTCTTAATGCGGTAAGGCTTTTTTGTAAAGAGGAGACTTATAGAAAATATGTTGAATTATATGAAGAAATGATCATCTCATAATGAGCAATATTGAAGTTAGCGTTCTGATGTGTGTGTTCAGGGAGGAGTCGAAACACCTTCGTGAGGCAATAGAAAGTATATTAAATCAAACATACAGAAATTTTGAGTTCGTAATAGTTGCTGACGATCCGAATTGTGATAGGGTAATCTCTATAGTGAGAGAGTATTCAGAGAAAGATAATCGTGTTTATTTTATAATAAACCGCGAAAATATTGGTTTAACAAAGTCTTTAAATGTAGGCTTGGCTCAATGTAATGGGGATTATATAGTTAGGATGGATGCTGATGATGTATCTGTTCTTGAAAGGATAAAAATACAACTATCCTTTATGAAGAAGCATCAAAATATTAATGCATGCGGTACATATATACAATTGATAGACCAAGATGATAAGATAATAGGGAAGAAAAAAAATCCCTCAAATAATGAAAATTTAAATGTTCAATCAATATTTAGAACGCCGATTTTTCATCCAACGTCAATTTTTAAAAGAATAATTAATGGACAGCCTTTAAAATATGACGAGACATTTAGAGTGGCTCAAGATTTTGCCCTTTGGTCATCATTGGAGTTTGGGTCATTTTCAAATATCCCAGAATATTTATTGAAATATAGAGTATCATCAAGCCAAATATCTTGTTCCCGCATTGACGAACAAATTGCAGCAACTAAGAAAATACAATATTATAATTTAAAGAAACTTGGACTCGAATTATCCCCTATGCAAAAAAAAGTATTTGAGTTCTTGTTTTCAAATGGTTCTTTTTTGCCTAAACAAGAAGAAGTGAAAGCATTACTGAAGATTATATATATATCGCTTAGTTCTGCTCTGGGAAAGGAACAATCCAGCTATTTTATACTAAATACATATACATCATACATGTTTAAAATGAATAGCAGTTTTATTTTAATCACAAAGGGCTTAATAATATTTGCTAGAGATATAAAATATATCAATATTAAAAGTTTCGGCTATTTATTTTATAGAGGTGTAAAATCTTTATTATGACAATCAAACATTTCACCTTTACTGCAGATAACTTTATAGGTTATCTCGCAATCTATTTACTTCTTCTTTTTAAGCTTGGCTCTTTTTTTAGTACACATGTGACGGGCTTGACATCGGTAGTATTGATATGCATTCTTTTTGTACTATATAATAAAAGAAAATGTAAAATTGAATCAGCGAAAATTAGATGCGCATTTATACTAATATTGTTTCAGTATTTTACTTTCACAATTCAAGGATTTCCAGATGCTAAATTTCTTATTTCTAACTTTCTTGAGATTTTAACGGCTATTTTAATAGTTTCAATTTTCAGTAGATCAAAATTTTTATATATTGTCAGTGATTTGGTGTTAATATCATGTTTGGTATCTTTAATAGCATGGATTATTTCCTATATAGCCCCATCTGCTTTAAAAATCTTCCCATCCTTTCCTAATTCTCCAATTCGGTTTATGATATTTGCAAATTTACATCAGGATTTTTTACAATCAGGTCTAGCTCATAGAATTCAAGGCTTTTTTTTCGAACCTGGTGTGATGCAAATTTTTTTAATCATTTCTATTATTATTAATTACTATCGAGAGTATAAAAAAATAAATGAAAAGAAATTTCGAACAATTATATATTTTTTTACACTTTGTTTGACTTTCTCAACAACAGGTATTTTATGTGGAGTTATAGTTCTAATGCTACTAATTGTAAAAAAATACGAAAAAATATCAAGATTTCTTATTGTTTGTTATATAGCATTTATACCTATTGTATATATATATATGTCCACAAGAACAGAAGGCTACCTTCAATATGCTTTATATGGAAAAGTAAATGATGTGGTTAATTATGAAGAGGGTGACGATAATACGTCATCTGTTCGAGTCGAAGCCGTATTGTTTCCTTTAAATCATATTCTTAATCAACCTTTTGTCGGAATGAGTATTTCTGAAAAAAAAGCCATGGAATCATCTGTTGGTCACTCCATGCTGACTTGTACCCCTCTTAATTATTTTGCTTTTTATGGTGTCTTTTGTGGTATATTCTGTTTTTATTATTTATATAGATCTATATATCCACAAAATAAATCTAAAAAAGAAATATTGATTATTGTTATCTCAATATTGATATCTTTATCTTCTGAGTCAGTAGCATTTGGTGCGGTAATTAATTCCTTTATGTTCTATGGTGTCTATAAAAATAAAAAGTTTAAAAGATTAATGAACCGATATGGCTAATAAAACGATAATGATTCATGCTTCTTCAATCGGAGGGCATCAATTAGAATATATACACCATTTATATATTGGCGCAATAAAACGGTCTTCTGATTTATTTGTATTTGTATTGCCAAAAAGATTTAATGAAGATTCAAAAATGTTTATATGGCCGGATGCTACAAATATAAAATTCGTTATTATGGGAAATAGCGAGGAACCTGCACGTAATTGTAGTGTATTGAGAAAGGGGTGGATTAATTCAAAGACGGTAGGCAAATATGCTAGAGAATACAAAGCGACCGATGTTATTGTTATTTCTATTATCGAATACCTTCCTTTTCTTCCTTTATTTCTTAATAAAGATATAAGATTTAGTGGCATCATTTATCGTATTTATCTTTATGATTGGCATGATGAATTGCTTCTGATGAAGATGCAGGATGTGTTGAAATATTGGATAATGACACGATGCAATGTGTTTCATCGTGTCTATATGTGCAACGATTCAGCATCTGCTCAATGTTTGAATAGAATTTATAAAACAAACAAATTTACAATGATACCGGACCCGGTGGCCTCATCTTTATCATACAAAGGAAAAGATCTTAGAGAAGATTTAGGAATAGCACCATCGAAGAGAATACTACTTCACCCTGGAGGAATGAGTGAATATAAGAACACTATCGGCATTCTAAAAGCAATTTCAATGTTGGATGAAGACTCGTGTAATTCAATAGCAGTTATCTTTGCTGGACAAATTGTTAAGAGTATTCGAAAGGAGTTTGATGCTCTTTATGCTGCAAATAAGAATAGGGTTCAAATGTTTCTATTTGAAGGTTTTCTACCCTTCGAGAAATTAGCCGACCTCTTTACTACATGTGACTATGTATTGGTTCCTTATAATGTAAAAAGCCAAAGTAGCGGTATTGTCGGACATGCTGCATTTTATGGTAAACCTGTTGTTGCAATGAATGGTGGCGTAATTGGTAAAATGGTAAAAAAATGGCATCTTGGGGAGCTGTTATATCGTTCATCTGAAGTTTCATTATATCAATTTCTATGTAGTTTGAAAAATGCAAAGATATATGATACAAATGGGAATACCTATTTGGAAAGTCATACTATGGAGATGTTTAATAAAGCCTTATTAGATGATTAAGTTATTAATATGCGGTGATTTTAGGGCCAAGAATGCGGCTAAGGTAAGTGTTGATGGCCGTTTTCAGGAGTTACTATCTAACTCCGACTATGTGTTGTGTAACTTTGAGGCTCCTGTAACTACAAATGGTATAGCAATTAAAAAGAGTGGTCCAGCCTTGGATCAGGACATTAATTCACCTGAATTATTAAAGAGGCTTGGTTTTAATGTCTTTCTTTTGGCCAACAATCATATTATGGACTATGGCGTTGAAGGATGTAAAAAAACCCTTGATGCTTTTGATGATTGTGTTTGTGTGG
>AUXO012438774.1_pt1 | contig 12979 bp, 11 predicted proteins | sample 768731 | NCBI WGS metagenome assembly AUXO01 (sample SAMN02715735, study PRJNA202380) | gut metagenome | biome: sheep rumen | host: Ovis aries | place: New Zealand: Palmerston North
AACAGCAGAATTTATGCTCTTGAAAAAGAAAAGATTTTGGGAGAAATCGAAGGGCTTAGAAAAAAGGGAGATAACTTTCTCCCGGCAATTAACGATTTGAATACCAAGTTGGCTAACATCACCAAGGCTCATGATTTAACGAAAAACAAGCTTTTGGATAGTATGAAGTCATTGGAAAGGCTCAACCAAACGCGGTTTGATGAAATCCAAAATAAAAATGAGGATTTTAAAAAAAGATACGACAAAGATACGGAACAACTCAAACGCGAGTTAGGTTCTGTTCGTGTCGGAATGGATGCGAAAGATCGCGAAATAAACAACCTGGCAGGCGAAACCGCACAAGTTCGTGAACTGTTTGGTGGATTTGAAAAACAAACCAACGTTAAATTTAAAACCTTATTTGAATACAACGAATATACAAACAGGCAGATACGAAAACAGAACACAAAAAAATTAACAACGCTCGGAAATATAAGAAAAGCCGCGCAACCGGATCTTTTTAAAAAAGCATTTGCAGGATTGGTTCGCGGGAGATTTTTTGAAGCTCAACCAATTCTTTATTAAAAATGTCACGAAGTGATTTATTGCTTTTGGATCAACTCGAAGCGCTAAACGCTCGAAACTATGTACGAGAGAGACCTCGCAACCGAAGACGAGTTCGACCGGAAGAGGCTGAAGTCGAAGACAGACCCGGCGCTGCCGACAGCTTCACTGAAGCTTTTGTTCCACGGAGAGTTGGAAACCGTGTGGTGGATTCGTACTACGACGAGGCACGGTCAAATCGTTTTTTAAAACAACTGTCATCAGGAGTTGGTGGAGTTCATCCTCTTGCCGGATGGCTTGCCAACGGAATAGGAGCAGGACTTCTTGCCGGTGTTTCATCAGCAAATCCGTTTGTCGGATTAGCCGCGGGCGGTGCTTCTCTCATCTCGGGAATTCCGTCGCTTTGGAGCGGGCTCAGAGATAGAAGAGTTCAGCAGGAAAGAGCAGAGCGAGAAAGAAGACAAAGTGATGCCTTAATTGAAGCATCAATCGGAGTGAAGCAATTAAACGAACGCTATAATTCACTCATGCAAGCGTTACAGGGATTGCGCGGAAACACAAATACGGCGAGCTTAAATTCCGAGCTAACGGCAGAACGTGTAAATGAAGGAAAGGTTATGTCTGATGCTGAACGCAAGGCGCAAGCGGTCACGGATCCGATAAGACGATATAACAATTTGCAAATCCAACGTGCCGCAAGTTTCTCCGTTTTCCCAATTCCTCCCATTGTTCCAAAACGGGCACTTGTGCGTCCTACGGCTCCCGACAGGCGATTGGTTCGTCCGATGGGCGCGAGCTTCTTTTCTATTTTATAAATAAAAATGAGTAAAAAAACGCTTCCGAAAAATTACGAAAAAAAGATTTATGAGTATCAACTCGTAAAACTTGAACAGGCATTGGCATTTCAGGAAGCTTTGCAGGAAGAACTTTTGGATGCAGAAAGAAACAAGAGTGAAATTTTGAAACGTTTTGAAAGATGCATGGGTGCCGCGCAGGTTGATGCCGAAATTTATGATTATTTATTTCGGTATCTCGGAATTAAAATTGATAAAACAAATTCGTCCGTCACACATGTATATAACAAAACCGCCGCAAACGAGATTTCCAAATGGGCGGCAAAGTTTGTTGAAAACGTTTTTCCGCAGGATGCCGAGAACTTTCTTATTCTTGCTACCGAGAAATGCGTAGACGCACTGTCCGTCCTGTATCCAGAGTATCCAAGGGATGAGGTTGAAAACAGAATTAACCAAATCCTGCGTGAAATAACAACACTTATCTCGTCCACAATTAACAACGGGAAGTTTTTTTCTTTTTTTCTGGATGAGGTGAAAGTGTTTTTCGTTCGCCAGTTCGATTGCATGATTGCGCCGTCTAATCAGAATTTTCGTACGGCAGTCGGGAATGTCGTTTATAAGCCTATCCCGCCGATGTCCATAGGGTATGATTACAACGACGAGAACGATGTAATCGGTGTTTTTCGAAGATTTACAACAACCTTTCGGAACGCTGTTTTAAGTTATCCCGATTTTAATACCGAAGTGTTCAACGAAGACGAAATAAGACCCGATAAAACTTTGTGTTTTCGTGAATGTTGTTTTTTGAAATTCATCAATATCCTGAATGAGTTTCGTTGGGTTTATATTCTTTTTTCCGAAGGACAAAAAATTGTTGTATTCAGGCTTTTGAAATTCAATCCGTTTTTAACGTTTTGCGAAACAATGCCTTACGGGTCAACGGTCGGGCGCGGGATGTTTTTTAATTGTTACTGCGATGTAAAACGTGCGGAGGGTGAAACGAAGCTTCTTGAAAGCGAGCTTGAGAAAAACGCAAAGCCGTCGTTGGAATGTGTTGTCGGAAAGATTGCAAACCTTGATGAATTGAACGGCGTTTTAGAAAACGGACAGATTATAAAAGTAAGTGAACCAAATGTTGTTCGCCCGATAAATATGGGGGAGCGCACCGACCTTCTCGCAGCACAGGTTGCAAAAACGGAAGAGGATATCAGGAATGCTTTTTCGTCTGAACGTTACGATCCTGAAAAAAGCGATACCGCAACCGCCGTTACAATTAACGTATCAAGGGAGGTTGCGTTTTTATCGTCTCATTACGGGAAGGTTTTGAAAAACTTTATCGACCAGCTTGTTTCAAAGACATTGTTTTCTTTGGAGGAAACAAATGACATTTACGATTGTCTTGTTCGTTTTTTCAAAGAAGACCCGATGAACCGTTTGCCTTTGTCGGTTTTTACAAACGACGTGTTAGCGGAGCCGGAGCTTATGAACGAGATGCTTGATTATTTTGTTAACATGCTGATTGATTTATTTCTTGATATAAGATTTTTACACATAAAGGTGTTAAGCAATCTCGGACTCAAACAACGTTATGACGATATAAACCGTTTCGTCGGAATGTTGCAGATGTTTTCCGGCGTAAGCAATCTTCCGCCGTCTGCGTTTTTTTCGTTTGACAGGTTTTTGGATAAAACAATCAATTCCGTTGGGATGGACAGGGGTGTCTTTTTGAACGAAAAAGAAAGACGTGAAGTACAAAATAGTATTGCCATGGCTGCTGAACAAAATGTTAAATAAAATTAACTATGGAACAGCGTGCGGAACAAACTGAAACAGTAAGGAAAAACAACACCAAAACCCCCGCCGAAACGAACGAAAGTTTCCAGGGCGAAATCAAGTCTTTTATAGAAGTTCAGACGACATTACTTCAAGAATTGATTGCCGATCGCAAACGGCAGGAAGAAGAGCGCAAAAGAAAAGAAGAGGAACAAAAGAAGGCGACCTATTGTAATCTGATGCCTGATTTTTGCAAGTGGGCTGAATTGCAAAAATTTAATCCGAACAATGTTAAACAATACAAACTTCAGGTAATCTCTGACGATGACGAGATTGTTTTTTTGCCCAAAAACATTAACAACCCAAACGAACCTGCTCATTTTAAAGTTGTCGCAAAAATCAACGGCAATGTTATGGCGATCGAACTGGTTAAAGATTATTCAGAGAAAAAAAATCAATCCAACAATTCCGGTATCATCATGGAAACGTTTTCTGGTCGTGAGCGTATCGAAACCGTTTTTCTTGAAAAAGGCGACGATCCCGAGTTGAGAGCCAGGGAGACAATAAAGCTCGTCAATCGTCTTTACGGACATAGGGATAATTTCGTTTTGTATTTGTAGTTTTATGGAAGAGAAGGACTTGCGGACGATTGAAGAGTTTTTAAACGTACCCTGTCGTCGGGCTTTTCTTGCGGCAATGCGACGTATGTTTTGCCAATTAACCGTTCCGTCTGAAGGTGTTGACGCCGCCTATTACAAAGGGCGTTGTGACGTTGTTCTTGCTCTGGAAAATATAGCAGACAGTTTATCTGAGAAAATAACAAAACCTTATGGAAAATGAAGTAAATCAAACACCCACATCTGTTGAAACAGATGGCACTCAAAGCGTTAATACCGAAAACGAAAACGCAACTTTCGAACAACCCGCGAACCAGGCGTCGCCTAATGAAAACACTTATATGGCACAACCGGGTTTCACAGGGTTTATGGACGGATATGATGAAGACGCCGAACTGCATGAACTTTTCCCGGCAATCAAAGACCAAAACTTCACGGCTGACACGTTTAGGGAGGCACTTCCCGATGAGGCTAAAAATAAACTCAGGGAGGTTTTTGAAAAAATCGGCTTTAACCAAAGACAGGCAAATGCGGCAATGATGCTTGCCGCGGACAGTTATTGCAGTGGCGTTAACAATGCAAACAGTTTAAGTCAGGAAGATATTAACCTTCTCGCTTCCGATGAATATAAGCAAAAAAGTCAACGTGTTGAGGATTTTTTTAAAACGGCTCAAAAACATAATGTCGTATTGAAAGATAAAGAGGCTGACGCCTTGAAGAAGTTTTGTTCGCGTCCCGAAGGTATCAGTGTACTTGATGCGCTTGCGAAGATTTCTATCGCAGAAAGGACGAAGCCGGGGAATAACATCGGTGGTTCTGCTGTTGTAACGAACCCGGCTTCCGCGTCAAGTTCTTTCAACAATTACATTAACGGTGATAATTATGAAAGCTTCCCTTACAAGCAACAGCTTGAATTTCTTGAAGAAATTTTAGATGGCAAAAGAGAAGATAAAACTATCGATAAAGATAAAGCAAGGGTGCTCTTGACGAGAGGCGCGATACGGGGATAACAATGTAGTATTTGAAAAACATATGGAAGATTATTCAAAGCAGAATGCTTACATGCAAGTGATGTTAAAAGAGGCGAGGAAAGTTTTCGAGGGAACATCGCTTATTGTAAGAGGGGGAATGCATCCCGTGGATTGGCGCGATGGCGCACCGGTGTTTTTGTTACAAAACGACGTATCGGGAGTGAAGGATTATGTTGACGAACGAGATCCGGATGCGCAACACGTTAAGGTTAAACAATTTGGTTCTGACATCAACGAGTACACGCAATCTTTCATAATTTCGAAAGATATTATGAAAAAATATCCAAAATCCGTTGACAACATTGTGTCGGATGGAGTAATCAAACTTGTCAACGGTTGGCAAAGGAAGTTTGTTGAATTATTCATGTCAACGAATGCCGTTGGAGTTGATTGGGAGAAAAATGATGACGGTTTGTATCGAACGGTTTCGTGGAACCATTCGTCAACACACGGTTTTAGAAGTGCCGATGGTTTGGATATAACCGGATTGACTTACGACCAGGTGCTGGAAGCATATATCAGACTGACGGAGTTCGACAGTCAGCATGACAAGCGATATTTCGCAGATGGCAAATACATGCTTATTATGCCAAACAGGCTAATTCCTTCGCTTGTTTCAGATCCCAGCACCAAGTATTCCGAAACCGGGAAAAAGTTCGAAGAGAAGGTAAAAACATTTGAAAGCAATATCACAAAAATGAACCTTCCGTTTTTGGAAAATGTTGAAATTTTCGGTCTTCCGTTGGACTACTGGAAAACAAACAAGCTTTATAAAGAGAATGTCGACGGAAAAGGCGCAGGACATTACGGTATTTATTGTTACCTGGTCTACGGAGGAAATAACCTTTATGAAAGATCCTTCGGGGACGAATGGCTACAAGGCGCTGCTTCCGGTGCACCGATTGATACAACGGGACGACAGGCATTTCGTTTTATTCCTAATTACAATAACTCGATGGCATGCAAGGTTGTTTGGCATTGCGGCTTAGGTAGTGATTGTATTGACAAATTGTTTGCGGTCAGAATTGAGTGCAGGATTAACAACATTCCGGTAGCATAAGGAGTTTTTTTATATGGCGTTTTTAAAATGTGTTTCAGCTTATGGCGCAGAAGGGGTTCCGGGGCAATATCTTGAGCGGAACCTTCTGTGTGATACGATTGCCGATGTTAACGGATTGTTCGGTAATGCGGCTAATCTTGTTCAGTCGGATTTAAACGGAACTTGCCCGTCTGTGTGTGTCGGTGACGTTTTTAACGTTTTCGTTAAAAATCGCGACAACGATACGTTTCGCCTGGCAGACAATAAGTTTCGTCCTGAGCTTGTTGACAACTGGGAACCCACAAATATGCGCATTACGTGTGTGTATGTGGAAAGGGACGAGTACAGTGATAAATTGAATTATGCTTTATTCATTCCTCACTCAGAAAGCAAAATTATTCAACCCTTGGTTATTTCGGGTGATAAAACCGGTACTCTCCCGTATAATAACTCTCCGTTTATCAGTGTATATGCCGTCAATATCGGAGCGCGTACGGGTGGTACAGAAACGGTGACGGTAAATGATGCAGTTTTTAATTTTAAAAACCTGGATAAATTTAAATATATTATTTGCAGTGTCACGCAAAAAGCAGATAAGAGTTTGGCGGTAAGTAAGTCAAATAATGCCAGTATTTTACTTTTTTGCGCTGTCGCTGATGCTCATTCGAGCGATGTTCCGGTTGCAGGTGACGTTGTCACTTTCACTAAATTCTGCGACGTTAATCAACCTGATTCCGTTCTTGAAATCTTGCCGTATGACATTTCTCCGAAAGGGGTCTATATTGACGTATATCCAAGCAATGAAACAAAAAACATTAGTGTAAAGCCTGTTTTCAAATTAGACATTACGGACAATGTACCAACAACTATTTGCGATGATATTTTAGCAAGAAAATATAAACCAATAACTATTGCAACAAGAGGACATAAAATTGTTTTGAAATTGAAAACGGCATATGGTGAAGAACTTCTGTCGGCAATAAAAGTATCTTTATACATATAGCGTATTTATAAGACTGCCAATGCGCGGGTGCTGTAAAAACGGCATTCGCGTATTGGTGGTAAAATCTTCCGTATGACATACCTTACCAAGCTTGAGCTTATAAATCATATCCTTGTTTCCATAAAAGGGATAGATTTGCTAAGAGAAGAAGATATAGATCGTGCTTCCGCGAGCGAGCTTGGGGCATATGTTGCTGTTGAGTATGATAAGGTTTTAGATAAAGCCTTATGGGCGAAAGATTGGTATTTTGCAACCGAAGTACACAATACAAAAGTTGTTCCCGATGAAGTTTGGGAGCGTTGTGTTACGGTTTTGTCTGTCGAAAACACCGATAACAGTTGTCACCATATAGCGAAAGCCTGGTTGACGGAAGAATATAAAAAAGAGAAATCAAGGAGCGAAGGGAAAATGCCCAATCTGCTTGTTATTATAAAAAACAATAAAGATTGGAAATTTGGCATAAACCTGGATATACGCGAAATTGACAACAAAGATGACATTGTTAAGGTCAATATTGTCAACGTTCCCGATATTACACAAATGCCTTTTGCGTTTGCCGAACATATTGAAAAAGAGCTTGAAATATCTTTATACAACAAGATAACCGGAAATATCGATCCAAATCGTTTTAAGATTACAAAACAACAATCGATTGATGCTTTGAGTGAAGCGATACGGGCTGACGATTTGTTAAACAAAGCAAATTCCGTTTTTCCGATAAAAAGTTTCTATTCCGGGTGTGTATAAATACCAACATCAACAGAGCACGTTTCGTGGTGGCGAAACGGGCGATTGGATCTCAGAGCAACGAGGAATTGCACCTTTTTACAATACGGTTGAACTGGCTTCAAACTGTAACGTAAATATAGCCGGAAGCGTTTCACGGCGACACGGTTTTTCTTTTGTTGCCAAAGCTCCCGTGTCTGACGCATATAGTCATTTTGATGTACTGTGTTGGGGGTTTCGGAAATACGATCTTACGCATACAAATCGAAGACTTGTTCGTCGTGCGATAATTTTTGGTGACAGAGTTGCGGATGTTTATAACGTAACCGAACAACAAAAGCTCGGGGATAAGTTATGTTCTATTGAAACACTGTTCGCGGCAGATGTTATTCAACGAACACATTATGTTTCCATTGAGCACGGGGTGGAGGATGCTTCCGTAAAGGCGATTGTATTTACCAATCGGCTGATACACCCGAAGATTATGGTTTATAAAAATGAAGCCTCTGTGCCGGAAGATTTTAGTTTTCAAGATGTTCCGCTTTATAACATCCCGAAGCATGATTTTTCAAACGGTTCCAAAAAAAAGAGCGGGACTGAACTTGGAAGCGGAAATATAACTATTACACAAAAACATACACAATATAACGTAACGGCGCAAAACCCGTGTTTTACAACGGCGATCGCGCAAGACTACAACGGGCTCATTATAAAATTAAAGCCGCTGGGTGAACTACGTGTAGTCAGGCGTATTGATGACAACAACTTGGAGTGTGTTTTGACGCGCGACCTTGGGAATACGGAAGCGATAGCTCCGGCAGACTTTACGTTATACACAGGGTTTGAACCGATTGCGAGCAATGAGCGCGGATGGTTTGAGTGTTCTGCCGTTTTTCAAAATCGTTTGTTTTTTGCAAATACGTTTGACCTTCCGAATGCCCTTATCGGCTCAACGACGCAGTTTAAGTTTGATTTTGATTTAGGCTCTCTTCAGGATGACGAAGGGGTTTATACCCTGGTTGACACACACTTGGTTGATGAAATTGTAAAAATGCAAAGAGGCAGTTCGTTGCATATTTTCAGCAAAAACCAAATGTTTGTGCTGTCATCGGGGGCGAATGTCGTAACTCCATTGAATGTCGGGACGACGCAAATTTCACAAGGTGGAGGAAGTGATACGTACACCCAGACACCGCAGACAATAGAAGGCGGTATTTTAACATTGGACAGCAATGTCCAAAAACTTTTTTACATTTCTTACGATCGAAGTTCCGAAACTTATTTACCGGTAGAACTAAACATTGTCACACCAAAAGATATGGTGGGACAAAGTTCTGACACATGGTCTTTTATTGTAATCAACTACGGCAGGGAAGAAGGGGAGTGTGCTTTTTTTATCAACTCGAGGTTGGAAATTGTCCGCGTGATGCTTTTGTTGGATAACGAAAAACAAATGGCTTGCTTTACGCATTACTCTTTCGAAGAACATCTTTTGCCTCTAAAGCTTTTTAACGTAGGAACGAACCTGTATTGTATTTTTAAGGAATCGTATCAAGATAGCAATTTTATTGCACGCATAGATACCGAAGCCTATTTGGATTACTCTTTCAGGGCAACACCGAACCCTGAAGACGGAAATCGCGTCAATGTTCCCGATGGTTGTAATATACGCAATCAAAACGTTTATTGCATAGACAGAGTGAGTGGCGAAATGTTAAACGGGCATATTGACAACGACGGCATATTAACCTGCAACAGCAAAGGGAACGAGGTTGAGTTTGGGTTACCCTACGAGCTTACGCTTATCACCCATGAACTCCAAGGGTCACCCGATACCGTTGCCAATACGAGCGGGTATAAAAAAACGGTTAATTGGATTTACCTGAGTATTAAAGAGGCGACAAAATTTAACATTGGCATTACCGGCAATAAAGATAAAAATCTTTTAAAATTCAAAAGTGTTATAGCAAATCGCACGAATGTACACAAACCTCATACGGAGGGCATTTACGTAAGTGACCTTAGTGGATATAATGACGAGTGTCTCATGTGTATAAAACAATCCGTCCCCGGAAAGTTTTTTCTTAAAAACTATACGGCACAACTTACGGCACATGCGCCATTCGAAAAATAACGATGTCCAATAATTTTTTCAACCAAGAAGAAGCCAACAAGGCGTACGATCGCCGTGTGAGTGAAATAAAGAAAGCCGGAGCGGTTCGGGCAATCGGATCAGGTATTTTGGATTTATTCAGTCCTTTCAAGCCAAAACTACAACCGCCGTCATCATCGGGTGTTGATTTAAGAGTAAAATCCGTAAGCAACGAGGAGCGTTTCGGGAGGCTCCTGGAGGCAATGACGTTGTCCGACGCGAGAAAGGCAACGGCATCCCGCGTGAGCAGTTTTAATGCTTTTGCCGCGCAACGCGGTACGCTTCCTCAGACGGTTGCAAATTTATATCTAAGCAGAATTATGGAGCCGCTGTCAGAGGCGAGGAGTTATATTGACGCAAGAGTGACATATAATTCATACCTTGCTTCCATGAATAAACTTGCATACACAAGTTCCGCTTTAAATCAATACGACAATGCGCTTTATACAATTCAACGCGCAAACAATAATTTTAATCATAATCTTCTTCATACCGTTTTTAATTTAGGCGTTAATTATTTCATGCCGTTACTATGAGCTCATCTTCGCAGACATCCAAAAAACTTTCCCCCGTCAGGGTTATGCAAGCGGGTATATTTGACCCGAACGCAAAAACGTTCGACATGCCGAAACCTACGGAGAACGCAAATGCCAAAGCGGGTAACGTTTCGGCGTTTGGTCATAGTGTTGAGATTGCTGTTCAGTATGCGCAGGACAATATAGATTTTGCCAATAACGCAAAAGAAAGATTGCTAAACTTTGTTGAACAAAGCAACAAACTGCTCCTGGAAACTAAAAAGGAACAGCTATCCACAGCCTTGCAGAATGTTTATATCCAAAACGGAGGGAACATTTTAAAATGCGAACCTGAGTGGCAGACGGTTCTTGAAGCCGCAAAAAAAGATGAAGATTTTGCAAGATTACAAAATGCAACATCTATTGAAAACTATGCGAACAACGTAACAAACCGCTATCGTATTACCGCAATCGCGGCAGGGGAAAGAAAGAACAACGAGGACTATGCCAAATTGAGCAAACTACAACTCAAAGGTTTGCAGAACAACCTTGGAATTGCTTATTCCTGGATGGCAGATGCTGATGATAACATTAAGAAAAACGGTTTTTTGTTATACTCGGAAGCCGTGCGAGACATGAATGAGTTGTTTGACAGAAAGCTGTCGGACGGCAGTCCTGTTTTCTCCGATGTAGATAAACTTATATATGTACAAGAAAACCAAGACATTCTCGGGACGGCTTATGCACGCGTAAATTACAATCGGCAATCGTCCTTCCTTGATAAATTAAAATTTATCGAAAGCATTGAAAACGGAACCCTTTCCGTTGATGCAAAAAAGTTTTTTGCAATTCCGGATGAATTTATCGAAGACGGAACAAAAGCGGATTTCGGTGTGTTCAGTTTTAAAGACATGCCTTTTAAAAAACGCAACCAGCTCGGGGAAGAGCTTCGCAAGAAACGCGAAGAAGAGATAAAGCTTACAGAAAAAGAGGCAAAAAAGCACCTGGTTCAAAGAGTTTTATCAAACGAGACATCACCTACGCCATCCAACTTTACATACCGGCAATCCGTAAAAGATTATTACAACGGTGAGTTTTTCAACAACATGATGGCGACGCTTAACACAGAGGGCGTTTCCAATAAAAACGAGAAGGTTTTGCAGATGCATCGTGATTTCGTCGGGAAGCTTAAATTCATCCCGTCCGAAATGCTTGATTTTTGTTTCGATACAATCGTTCACCCGGATCCGGCGCGCGTTGCTCTCGGTTGTAACTTGGCGGATTTTCTGGCATCCGAAGGAAGTGATGTAAAAATTGAAGACCCGCAAAGATTAACAAACACATCCGTGCTTTTATACGGAAGCCGTTTGCTTAAAAACGGCACACCGCCGGATGTTATTTCAGAACTCGTCAGAGGGATTGACAGAACCGATAAAAATATAAGGGATTTTCGCGCCAAAGAATACGAGAGGGATAAAAAAATAACAGAAGAACTGTCGTTTGAAAATATAAACAAAAGATTGTTCGGAAAAGATAAAAAGGACAATCCTGTGAAACCCTCGCCTAAAAACATTGAAGTACAAAACGCAATGCTCAATGATTACAAAACGATTGTTTACGGCGCATATGTTAAATCGGGAGATTTTGAAATTTCTCAAAAAATTGCCGACAGCGTTGTGAAACAAAAGTGGGGATTAACGAGCGTTAACGGGTCAAAGGAATTAACTGCTTTCCCGGTGGAGAGTTTTTGGGCATCGAAAGATTTCGAAGAGGACAGCGTAGTAAAAGCGATAAACGGTTATGTAAGCGGTCTCTTGAGACGAAAATATGATTTTAAAGAACTGCCGGAGTATTACGTCTCTTTTGATGAAACAACCGTCAGCGAGATAACAAACGGGCAAACTCCGTCGTATCGACTTTTTCTGGTAGACGAGTACGGCATCCTGCACGATCACATCAAAGGATATGAAGAGCGCATAACTTTGGAGAATGTATTGCCTAAGGAACTAAGAGCAACCCATCCGCTTCTTGATACCGAAAGAACTCTTTTGAGCTGTAGGATGTTTGAGGAAATGGCAAAGCGCAGTGCATACGTTAAGCGCATTAAAACACAAAGGGAGGAGTATAAAAGATTAAAAAATTGGCAGGAGTTTCTCAAAGAACAGGATGAGCGGGATGCAAAAATCCATGAAGAAACTGAAGAGCTAAGACGAAATTTTGAAAAGAAATTGAAAAACAAAAAATAAAGGATTATGCCGTATATTAAATTTGATACGACGTACGATCTTACGCTTGAGGAGTTCAATCTTATCAAACAGGGTATAGATCCGTTTGCGCCAAAAAAAGAAGTTAAAGACAACCCTGGGTATTGGGCGCACGGACTGGATCGTCTGTATCAAACGCCGCAACAAAAGCGACAAATGGTTCAGGATGATTTCGCTCTTGCTTCTGCGCATTTTCGTGACCATACATTACGTTTTCCCATACAGCACATTATAAACACACTTAGTCCGAATTCGCCGAAGGATGAGGATTTTTACGTTACTGAGGAGGATGTCGAAGGGTATGAGGATTTTCCTCAAATCATGCAGGCGCGCTCCAATACGGAATTATTGCAATATAAAGCAATCGCTGACGATATAAGGCGCGCAAGGAAAATAAAAAGCGAACGCGGTTTGGTTGCAAATCTTGTGGCAGGTTCTTTTTTTGACCCTGTGGCTGTTGTAACGGGTATTGTTGGCGGCGGGATTGCAAATGCAGGGTTTAAACTTTTAAAGGTTTCAAAC
>AUXO014118006.1_pt1 | contig 12979 bp, 7 predicted proteins | sample 768731 | NCBI WGS metagenome assembly AUXO01 (sample SAMN02715735, study PRJNA202380) | gut metagenome | biome: sheep rumen | host: Ovis aries | place: New Zealand: Palmerston North
GATACAAGAGATACAGTATCAATCACAGAAGAAGCAAATCAAGGAAAAGCAAAAATCGATGCAGCAAATGATGCAATGGATGGATTCATAGGAGATGTAAAAAAATACTATGGACAAATCATGGATAACTGGACAAATGGTACAGGAAGAGATCAAGCAACAGAAGCATTTGATACATTCTTAGCAAATTCTGCAAAATATAAAGAAACACTAAATAATGTATCAAATAGTATTACACAAGCTATTAAGAACTATACATTCTAATAAAAAATCAGAAGTTATCAAAAATAACTTCTTTTTTCAATGGAAAACTATATGCTTTTTGTTGAGAAGAGAAATTAAGGGAGAAATATTATGAAAGATGAACAACATGTACAAAGATGTGTGTATGTGGAAGTTCCAGATGAAGAAGCAATATTTTCATGCAAGGCTACTACACAAAAATTAATGGATGAAATAAATGAACAAATAAATAACTATAAAATAGATTTAGAAAACTATACTAGTATACTTAATGAATGCAAAGAAAGAAAAACTTTACTAGAATCTAATATTGCTGATTTAAAAGCAATGCAAAGAGAATTAGAAAGTGCTAAATTAAATGTGGATTTGCAATCTGATATAAATGCGTTACAAAGTGCAAAAGAATCTAATACTGCCCTTATTAATGAATATGAAGATAAAATTAATATAACTAATGAAAATATAGAAAATGCTAAAAAAGCTTATACAAATGCTGAAACAGAACTTAGTAGATGTGGTAGATTTACTAAAACTGTAATGCAATGTTACTAGAGAGGTGAAAGTATGAGATTAAATATATTATTGTTTTCAAATAATATTATTGAAATGACTAATCTTACTGCTCACCCTGGAAATATGATTTCTATTGGATATAACAATAGATTAGCAGATATTAATAAACTACAAGGCGAATATATTTCAAGAGTAAATGAAGTAAATGCAAATGTTAGCAAGAGAACATCAGAATTATTAAAGAACTATACTAGATCTTTTGAAAGTATACCTTATACTGAATTAAAGAAAGTATATTCTAAAGAATATACTGGTGGTTTAGCACAAGCTGTAGGCAATTCTAAATCATTTGTAAGAGCTAATAGTGATATAGGTAAGTCTCAAGTTAGTTCAAATAAAATAGATAGTTATGTTTCAGCATATATGTCTAATAAACCACCTATTCATTACATTGATGCTGTTCCATTTGGAGGAAAAGCATCTAGAAGTGGAGGTGTATTTAGAAAATCTATTAGTGATGTAGTAAAACCGGTTAAAGAAAATCCAGCTACTATTAGTTCAAGTATAAGTAAAGGATTTGCAAATATTACCGCACCTGCTAATTCAGCATTAAAAGGAATAGATTTTGATAAAGTTGAATTTAACTTGGAAGATGTTTCTAAAGCAGCACAAGATTTAAAAAATGCTCTTGCTAGAATAGAAAGAAATATTAATAAAGTAGTAGATTTCTCATTTTTAGATAAAGACATTAATAGAGAAAAAGATAAGTTAAAAAGTAAAAATAAAGAATTAATTGATGATTACGATGCTAAGCGTAAAAAAGCAATTGCATACTTAAGTGGTTCTGATGGACAAGGTGGAATTGTTGGTAAATTAAAAGAAGACTTAAAAAGAACAATTAATGTTAGAAATGCTATTTTAGAAGCAGAAGGAATCTCTGCTGAATTATATGATGAACAATATGGTGATTACGTCAGTAGCATTGAAGATAAGGCTAATGAATACATTTCAAGCATAAATGATTCTTTTGGAGATTTCGTTGCAAAAAGTGATGTAAAATATTTTACTGCTGAAGAAAATAAAAATGTAAAAGATGCTTATGAACAAATAAACAAAATACAAGATGAATATAAAGCTCAGGTTGAAAAAGAAAAAAATAAAACAATAAGTCAATATAAAGAAGAATTGGCAAAACAAAAGGCTGCTGTTGAAGAACAAAAAGCAATACTTGAAAAAGAACAAAATAAAACAATAAGCCAATATCAAGAAGAAATGCAAAAGCAACAAGCAGATGTAGAACAACAAAAAGCAATTCTGGAACAACAAAAGAATAATACAATCAGTCAATATCAAACAGAATTACAGAAACAACAAGCAGATGTAGAACAACAAAAAGCAATTCTGGAACAACAAAAGAATAATACAATAAGTCAATATCAAACAGAATTACAAAAACAACAAGCTAATGTGGAGCAACAAAAAGCAATTCTAGAACAACAAAAAAATAATACTATAAATCAATATCAAACTGAAATGCAAAATGTTCAAAAACAATATCAAACAGAATTACAAAATGCTCAAACACAATACAATAATGAATTACAAAAAGCTACAGCTGAAATAGAAGCAAATAAGATGCAATATCAAAATGAAGTTAATGCCGCTCTTCAAGAATATCAAAATTCTTTGAATAGTCAGTTGCAAAACATTCAAATGATGAACTTCTTAAATAATTAAAATAAGCATAGAAATATGCTTTTTTAATTTGCATTATTATGCTATAATTTATTTATAATAGGATAAAAAGAGGATAGTAATGGCAAATATATTTAAACAAATGCAAAGTAGACAAATTCAACATAGAGCCAATAATTTCATTAAAACTCTTGAAAATAAAAGTGATAAGTATATAGAACATGCTTATTTAGATAATAAAGAGTTTAGAAATAATGAAATTGTTTTAAGTTACATTTTTTTCAAACATCCTCATTTAATAAAAATGTTACCTGTTAAATTCCAAATGTCTAGAATTAATAGTAATCTTTCTATGTTTGGATATGCTAGTGATGAGGTTAAAAAGAAAATAGTATCTGGATGGTTAAAAGAAAATAAATTCTTTATGAATGCTAATGTTGTTATGTTTGATCCAGAAGAAACTAAATCATATCTTAAATTATATTTTAAACAACCAGAAGATATTGTTAAATTATATATGGATGATTTAAGGAAAGTTATTAAGACATTAGCTGATTCAGATATTAAAGAAACAGAAAAAGTAATTGATCAAATTAAAGATAAATTAAATGATAAGCAATGGGAATATATTTTAGAAGTAAATCCAATATTTATTAGATATGCTTCACAAGAAATACAAAATAAATATGCAGAAGATGAAAAATATAATAAATATATAAATGGTGAAGCAAGAAATAATTTTGTTAATAAACAAATGGATAAAATAAAAGAAGATATAAGTGTACTATATACAATGAGCGTTGATGTACAAAAAGAATATATACATAAATATCCATTTATGATTAATTATCTTGATGAAAAAACTTTAATAGAAGTATTAAAATATGACATGGATCTTATTAAATATGTTAATATGCCTGCTTTAAAGAATGAAACTGATAAAACACAAGAAGTTATTTATGGAATACTTGATAATGTTGAAAATAAATCTATGAAAGAAGTAGTAGATATATTTATAAATAAATGTGTATTAACTGCTAAGGGTAAATTATTTAGATTTGATACTTCTAGTAATAATATGAGTTATCAATATACAAAAAGAGCAATTAAAATGATTCAAAGTTTAAGTTTAAATCAAATATCTGCTCTTATAAATATAGATGTTAATTATTGTTTACCATACATTATACCTGTATATAATGAAGATACAGATATTAAGATTAAAGAAAGTGAAATAATGGCAGCTAATTCTAGATGCTTAAAATTATTTGAATTTTATCATGGTGAAAAAGTATATGAACAATTCTACAAAGTAATAAATAAAATATATGTAGAATATATTAATAATATAGAAAAATATGATTATTCTAAAGATTATAATTGCATATTTGAGTTGTTTAAGGTTTTATTTAATAAAGAAATTATTAATAAAAATAATCCACAAAAGATTACAGTATTTATAGGTATGTCATTGTTATATAAAACATCTAATAAAAAAGATACAAGACCTGCTACTGTTAAATTATTAAATGAAATACTAAGTACTGCATATGAAACTACTATAGAAAATAATAAAGATATTTATGATATTAATACATTAGAAATATTTGATAAGAGATTTGGTTTTATTAATAAAAAACTATTATATGATTTTGATAAGTTTAATTTTGTTAATATGTCTTCATTACTTTTATTAATTAAATCTAATATAGCAAGAAAGTTTTTTGAAATATATTATAATCTTGTAACTAAAATATATGAAGAAAATAAAGAAACTTTATATAGATGTATTGAAAACTTTGGTAGTTATTATGAAATACTTAGTGATACATATAATGTAACATTAAGTAGAGAAGAAAAAGATAATTTATTAATATTATTATCATCTTTTGCAAATCCATTAAATATTACTAAAAGAAGTCAATTATTAAGTTATGATTTATTAATTATTAAAAAATTCGTTGAAAACTTAAGTGCTGTTAAAGATATAAATGTTTATAAGAATGTACTTGCTAATTTCTTATTCAACAAAGGATATGATGCTAATGGCAACTTTGGATGGTTAGATGTATCAAATATTAAAGAAATAATAGATATTTATGATAGTGATAGTTTAGAAGATGCTAATGCTGGCGGTAGAAAGATCTTTAGTGATGAAGAAGTAGCATTATTTTCAATGATGAAATTATTATTTAGTACAAATGACTTAACTATAATACTTCAATATATTGAAAATATTATTACTAATAAAGATAATAGAAATACAGTGGCAATAGTTGAGTTCTTTAATAAGATTAAACGATATAGAGTGGAAATAATTAATTCACAAATAGTTACTATTAAAGATATAGAATTACTTGCTATTGATAGACCAGAGATAGCTAAGAAATATGAAAGAAATGGTGTTTCTGTATATAAAATCATTAATCAAGATTTCAGAGTGTTATGTTCTGATAGAGATGATGGAGTACACTTCTGTTGTGAAAATGTATCAAGTTTAACTAAGAATAGTTATGGATACAACAAACTTGTTAAAAACGGTTCATTAAGATTCAGTATCGATAATGATAAGACTATAATTAGAATGAATAAAGATAATAAGAATCAATTAGATTCTAGACCTGACTTTATAATAGTAGTTGGTGAATTAACTGATGAATTATTAGAAATAGCTCATAAGAAAGAAGTACCAGTAGTAGAAGTGGTAACAGAATAGGTGATATTATGAAAGAATTAGAAGAAGAGATTATTAAATTAAAACAAAATAAAAGAGTATTCTATGAATATTTAAAAGCATTTTATAATATTGAAAAAGTTAGGGAAGAATTTAAAAATAATGATGATTTTAAAAAAATAGAAGAATTATTAAAAAAAGAGAATGATGATTAATCATTCTCTATTTTATTGTTTTTATCAAATTTAACATCTAAGAATTTTCTACTAGCTATGTAATCACACATATGAACAAATCTTTGATATTTATCTTCTGGTGGAGATAAAATTTCTTCACCTTTATAATTAGTTGTCCAAGGACCCATATGAGTAGCAATACATCTACATACTAAATCTATTTCTTCAGGTGTTAATTCCAAATCAGATTCATTTTCTTTAATATAATTGCTCATTAAGATAGGATGTTCAAATAATGTGTATTCACTTTTAACTTTTCCGCTTTTTAAACCATCATGTAATGTTAAAGCAAATATTATTAAATCTTTTTCATTTTGATTAAAATTATTTAAAGATGGATTATTCAATAGTTCTTTTGCTATTCTTACAGCAACTTTAGTATGTCTTACTAAACCACCATCTCCTAAAGAGAATGAAGGATGATATTTACCTGTTGAAGAAGCAGGTACTTCATAAAAATAATCTGGCAATCTATCCAACATAGTTATTAAACTATTTTTAATTCTTTTATCTTTTATAAAATTGATTTCATCATTAAATACTTCATGCATAATTAATACCTCAAAAATATTATATTATAATTGATTTATTAATTCAAATATTTGAAAAAATATGTTATTATATTTTATAGGAGGATATATGAAAAACATATTTGAAAGAAAGATTCCTAAGAGAAATTATATTATAGTTACAATAGTAACAATTTTAGTTGTATTATTAGTACTATATTCAAGAATGATTTATTTAAATAATAGAGATAATGTAATAGATAAAAGTATATTTGAAAGAGAAAATAGTGTAATAAGTAGTATTAATTATGATGATTTGGATTTTGTAGTATCTGAATCAAATAATATGGTTATATTTATTAGTTATAATGGTAATTCTGAAATTAAAAATATGGAAAAGAAATTATATAGAGATATTATTAGAAATGATTATACTGATAAAGTATTATATTTAAATATAACTGATCATAAAGATGATTATATTTCATTATTGAAAACTAAATTTCCTGAAATAAAAGGAGAAATTAGTGATGCTCCAATGATGATTTATATTAGTAATGGAGAAGCTATTGAAGCTGTTAATAGTGAGTTTAAAATGATAGATTTTTCTGTATTAGAAAAACTATTTAATAAACACGAAACATCCTCAGTACTTAAAGTAGATTATTCTTCTTAAAAATAGTTTTTTGTGATATTATATTATTATAGAAAAGTAGGTGTCTTATGAAAAAAGTATTATTATTTGTATTAACTTTATTTGTTTTTGTACATGTTAATGCAGAAGAATGTTTAGAAAAGGAGTATATAGATTGGGCTAGTGATTTAAAACCTGTGTTCACTGTATTTAATTATAATGAACATGAAGATTTAGATCTTACTAAATATCAATATGCTTATTTTTTATCATTATCTAAAGAAAGAGATGATATAACATTTAATGTTATTGATAAGTATAACAATACAATACCAGCTGATCATTTTGATGAAATAAATATATATGGAGCTGGATTATATAAAGAGATAGAAGGTAAAGAAGAAACTTATAAAATAGAAGTTTATGGAAATGCTAAAGGTAGTTGTAATGGTAAATTAATAACTACTTTAGAATATACAGTACCTGCTTTTAACCAATATTATAAGACTCAATATTGTGATAAATATAAAGAACATGAGTTATGCCAAGTATTTACAAATGCTACTCAAGATATGACACTGGATGATTTTAAAAATGAAATGAGAGCATATGAAGAAGAATTAAATAAAAAGAATAATTTCTTTGCTAGAGTTTGGGATTTTATAGTAAGTATTAAAGTATACATATTATGTGTATTAATTCCAATCATAGCAGTTTCAATTTATTACAATCTAAAGATTAAAAGATATAAAAAGATGAGAAATAGAAAAGAAACAGTAAGAAGACACCATAAAAATTATGTAATATTATTCTTAATGTTATTCTTATTAGTAGGAAAAGTTAATGCATCGGGTGTTTGTGGTGATGCTACTATCATAGAAGGACCTATAACAAGTGCTGGATGGGCTACAAGATTAATCCTTTGTGATTTCTATGATACAGGTAGAAAAACTTCAATTGGAGGAACTAGTGATTTTGCAAGTGCTGTAGCTGCTGGTGAAGAATTAGTTGAACAAACAGTATGGGCAGCCGATGGAAAAAGTTCTAGTTCAATATTTGTACCAATGTGTCGTATTAAAGCAAATGGAGGACCTGGTCAAGTAGATGCAGAGATTACTTCAACTTACACATATTTAAAATGGGAATGTGATGCTTGTTGTGATGGAGTAGATGAAAATGGAAAACCTTGTACTCCTTCAGGACATGATCAATTATACGATGGAGATTGTAAAGATACAGAAGAGGATGTATCAGGTGATATAACACCACCAGCATGTGGTAAATGTGCTGCAAATGTTCCAAGAAGACAAAGTTGTGAAACAGAAGTTAAATATTATGTAAGATGTCCAATCTATGCTTGTAATCCAGTTGAACAAACAGTTGAAGGCTGGTGTAATGCTACATTTAAAGTAAATGGTGATGATGCATATTGTGTTAACCCAAGTGATAAATTCCCAAATGGAATTCCAAATAACTATCAAACACAACCATTTGATCCAACAACTTGTAAATCAAGTAATAGTACACCTGATTGTGGATTTGCAAATATTTTAATAGAAGCAGAATATTATAGTAACAGACATCCAGAAAATAAAATATCTTATGAAACAAGAAATATGGCTCTAAGATTATGGGCAGCTGATTTAGAATTAGGTGGTTTCTATAGAGTAGGTTTAGCATATATGAGAGGATATGATTGTGGTGAATATGTTGCATATCCAGCAGAAAATCATGTTAATGTATATGTTGAATCATTAAATTATATATGGAGATTATATTTTGAAGCTTTAAAGAGAGAAGGAGTAGATCATAGTGTTGAAGGTTTACTAAGCACTAACTTCTTTAAAAATATAGCTTGTACTCCTGGACAATTAGGAGTTGTATGTCAAGGACTTACAAACTCATATGTACAAGCATTTGCATTATTCTTTAATACATATTTTGGAAATGAAGATATGCAAAACCACTTAGCTAATCTATATGGTGGTAGAGAAACTGAACCAATTTCAGCAACAGTATCTAGTCAAGTAATTGATGAATATAGTGTTGTAGAAGTTAAATATAGAGAAGAAATAACAATAGGTGAAAAGATTGAATGTTCTGATATTAAAGCTAAAAAAGCATCAGGACAAAAATTAACTGAAAATGAAGAAAAAGTACTATTCTATTGTAATAATGAAATTACACATGTAATTGGTCTTAGACCAGATGGTACTTTAATAGATTTAGCTACAAAGACAATAGTAACAGATTTAAATGGTGATGGTAGAATAGATTCAAAAGACTTCTTATTATTACCAGAAGGTGAAACATTTGATTTCTCTTATTGTCAAAAGAATATGTGTTATTCACCAACGGTTTACTTTGCACTTTGCGATGAAGTTAAAAAAGAAGAAGAAAAATTTGAAACAATTTATACAACTATTAGATATACAGAATCAGGATCAAGATATAGTATTAAGAAATACTTAGCTTGTGGTTCTGGTGATTATCAGATGATGTATTCATATGATGAAGGTGAACAGCCTGGTAGAACGTGGGATGAAACGATTCCTACAACAAAACCACCAGTAAAAACATTAACATTAGATTTCTATTGTTATGATGAAGGTGGATGTGACAATTATAATATTAGAATAGAAGATAAAAATAGTTGTGCTAAGAAATCAAGTGGACATGGAGAAGTTAAAATTAAAGATCCATCTCTAAGTTGTATAATTAATATGCAAAGTTCAGTTGCTAAAAAAGCATATGACTATAGTGAATTCTTTGGTGTAAATAGTGATTTCTGTAAAATTTATTGTAGCGATACAGCAGAATACTATATGGCTAATAAAGTAGATATTTATTCAGGCTTATCATTCAAATTAGATATTGAATATGACGTGTTTAAATCAAATAAATCAAATAAACCATTTACCAATGTAGTTATTATGAAGAGAGATTGTGTATCTAATATATTCTACAATAATGAATTTGATGAAAATATTGATTGGTCACAAATATATGCTGGTTTAGAAGGAAAAACTATTAAGAATTGGAAACAATTATATAGTGCATTAAGAAAATATGGTAAAGCTGAAGGACATATAAATCAAATATTATATGATTTATATAACTGTAACTTATATAAGAATATTCCAGTATATCGTCCAAAAGATAATGAAATTGGAAATGTATATGAAAGAATTTTAGATATTTTCTCTGCTGAAAATAGTTATGGATTTAATGGAGATAAATATGGTTATAATTTTGGTACTCAACTAAATGCTGAAAAGAATGATGTAGTAACATCAGAAGTTAAATATGATGGTGGAGCTTACTATATTGGTTCTAAATCAAGAGTAGGAAAAGATTATAGTAATATCATATTAAAACATCAATTAAATAATCATACTGGATATACAGCAGGTAAGGCAAAGAATGTATCTGATATTAGATATTGTTCTGGAAAAGAATGTTTTGCATATGATAAGAAGAAAGATGAATACTTATTACCTCATGATTTAGGTTTAAATACAAGTAATAAAACATCTGGTAATATACCAACTAATGATTATGCATACTTTACAGTATCAAATGAAATAGATTTCTATAATGATAGTTTATTCCAAGTTGAACCTTATACAGGTAATGTTGAAGATATTACTAATAAAGCATCAAATGCTGATTATTTAAAACTTGATAAATATGTTTATCCTGTTGGAGTAGATGCATATGCTGTATGTAAGAATAATAATTGCAATCTTACTCATAGAATTAGTATTAATCAAACATATTATAGAAAGATGGGTAGTGGAACTAATGCATTTAAAGAAGCAATTAAACAAAGCGTTCATGCTTGTCCACATACATTAATTCTTCCACCAGTTGAGATTCAAACTGAAGCACATTATCGTAATGTAGATTTATCTAATATGTTCCCAACAACATTAAATGATGGTTCTAGAAGAATTGGTGTTAACTGGGAGAATTCAACAGCATACATCAATGAAACAGAACAATATTACAATGGACAAGGTGCTCTTAAATATTATGAAACTCACTTAGAATATAGTTATACTTTATCTCAAGATGCAATCAAGAAGATAAAAGAATATAATGCAACAAATGGTGGAGTTAAAACATATACAGACAATACAATTGAAAAAGGATCTTGTTCTGTAGGTGATAGAATTAAAACAAATTGTAGAAGTAGCTTTATTTCATCAATTAATAATAATACAAACCCTTATGGAATTGTTAATAATAGGCAAAGCTCTCAAAGAGGTGTATCAGATTATACAATTGAGAAGAAAAATGGTACTTTAGGTCAATAAAAACTTATGATTTAATCATAAGTTTTTTTATGTATTTTTTGTTAATTCTTTGATATACTAATATATATAATGAATGATAGGTGATACTAACATGAGGAAAAAAGGGTTCACATTAGTTGAAATGTTAGCTGTAATAGCAGTCCTAGGATTACTAGCTCTTTTAGTACTTCCAAATGTACTTAAAAATTATAGAGATGCTAAAAAAATATCATTTATAAATGAAGCAAAAGAAGTATATTCGGCAGCAACTGACTTATATGTTACTCAAAGAACAAAAGGTAATAAAGTAGGTTTAATAGAAACTGGTGGAAGAAATGAATTATCTATTTCTAATGCTAGTGATTTAAATTATACAATTAGACTAGATAGCGATGGAAAAGTAACAGCGTTTAAACTTTTTAATGCAGAATATTGTATAGTTGGAGTAGGAGATTTTCTTGGTAAATATACTAAAGAAGATATTATAGAATTATCTGATGAAGAAGCAGCACAACAATGTGAAGTATCTGCAGTTCAAGATGGACAAAAGTTCATACTTAGATTACAAAATAAAGGTGCTGTTAAAACAGATTATAATCCTAAAATTATTTACTTAAAATATAATGTAGGATGGTATAGTGATAATAATTTACACAAACCACTTGAAAAAGATGGGGCAGGTTATTATAAGGTAATAAAACCAACAAAAGAAGATTATTATTATGAAGGAGCTTGGGCAACTAATACGCTAGGTTCTGAAATACAGGCAATAAATTGTGATGGGACAGTAGCGCAAAACGCAGATGGTGGAGGAATCTTTACTGGAAAAGAAGAAAGACCATATGTCGAAGCATTCTCAAAGTTTATTAGAAAATACTATACGGTAGTATTTAATGGTGGAGAAGGTTCAACCGGAAATATAACTTCAGTTCAGTGTGAATATGGGAAATCAACTTGTAAAGTACCTAACAATGTTGATGCTAATGGATATGGAAAAGAAATAAAGAAAACAGGATATTTATTTAAAGGATGGACTAGTAGCATAGGTGAATATGATGCAACAAAAGTTGATTTACCAGTTGTTACAGATGCCAATGAAGATACATATCCAACATTAAAATTTGATAACGAAAAAGTATGTAGTGGAGAACAAGATATAGACAATAAAATAACATTCACAGCAAAATGGGAACCTATTAAATATCAAGTTGCATATAATTGCAATGGTGGTAGTGGAACAATGGATAATACTGAACATACATATAATGCAAGTGCTAATTTAAGAACAAATGCTTGTACAAGAAATGGATATTCTTTTACTGGATGGTCAAAAACAGCTACAGGAACAGCTGAGTTTAATAATAATGCAAGTGTTAAAAACTTAACAGATCAAAACAATGCAGTAGTAACATTGTATGCAGTATGGAGTGCTTGTGGACCTGGTCAATATTTGGCTGGAAATACATGTACACCATGTCAAAAAAATTACTATAGTACAGGAACAGCTAATGCAGCATGTACAAAGTGTCCTGATGGATATACAACAACAGGAACAGGATCAAATTCAAAAGCATCATGTACTATTAATTGTGAAGCAAATTATAGAGTAGCAGCTGTTGATGCAAAATGTACAACTAAGTGTGCTGATGGATATAATTTAGGTGCACACTCAGTAAAAGCAGGAGATACGAGTGCTAGTTGTGGCGCTAATACATATTATGTAAAATATAATGGTAATACTTCAACTAGTGGAACAATGGCTAATTCAACACATACATATGGAACTGCTAAAAATTTAACAGCTAATTCATATACAAAAACAGGAAATAAATTTGACGGATGGGCAGAAAGTGCTAGTGGAGCTGTTAAATATGCAGATAAAGCAAGTGTTAAAGATTTAACAAAAACAAATGGTGGCACATTTAACTTATATGCTAAATGGTCTGCTTGTGGAAAAGGATATTATTTAAATGGAAATACATGTACTGCATGTGCAAAAGGTTATTATAGTACAGGATCTGCAAATGCAGAATGTACAAAATGTCCTGATGGATATACAACAGATGGTACAGGTTCTCAAGCAAAAACAGCATGTAAGATAAGTTGTGAAGCAAATTATAGAGTAGCAGCAGCAGATGCAAAATGTACAACAGCATGTGATAAAGGAAAACATATTG
>AUXO016180926.1_pt1 | contig 12979 bp, 7 predicted proteins | sample 768731 | NCBI WGS metagenome assembly AUXO01 (sample SAMN02715735, study PRJNA202380) | gut metagenome | biome: sheep rumen | host: Ovis aries | place: New Zealand: Palmerston North
CAGATCAATCCTTTCCTCGTCATAAAGGATTGGATTGATTACGGGTGGCAATTGCCGTTGATCTCCAATAATAACTGTTTTCTTCGCTCTGATCAGCGGTATAAGTATTTCAGCCGGGAGAGCTTTGCCAGCCTCATCAATAATGACCAAATCAAACTCAGTTCGCTCAAGACCAATATTACGACGCGCCAAACCAACACAAGTAGCCCCTATTAGTCTATGGTTTCTAATAATCAGTTCACACAAAACAGGACTAAATTCATATGATTCATTTGTTATGATCGTTTCCTGCCAGTTGTCAAAAAAATCCTCATCGAAGCCTTCTCTTCTTTCCATTAAATCATCCAAATAATCTTGACACCTTTTCTGTAACCGCAACTTTTGAAACTCCTCCGCTATTTTAGCGCCATTACCGCAACGAACTATCTGGTCCCCATACTTTTTAATTAATCCAGACAACGCATTATCAACTGCGACATTAGCTTGAGATACTATAAGAACTCTTGAATTATTGTCTGTATCAAATATCTGTTCAACCAGTTCTCTGATAACTGTCGTTTTACCAGTTCCTGGGGGACCTTGGATAAGGAAAATGTTCTTTTCCTTAAAGGCAAGTTCAACCGATGTCCTTTGAGACATATTTTCGGCAAGTGCTATATTATGAAATGGTACAAGCTCTCGCGTGTTTTCAAAGTGACTGACTATGGAAGAACTATTCAAACAAGCAGCCTGAATCATAGGATTAACAACTTGGCCAATTCTGAATTGTCGAAGTGCTGCCTTTTGCTGATATTCGGCATATGGTCTATTTGATGCAAATACTTCTATTGTCTCCGAAGTTCCATAAAATACTTTAGCCGCTTTTCTCCCGACAATTCTTAGCCTTCGCCCTGCATCGATGACAGTCGTAACATATCTGTTATCGTTTTCGTCCTTTACAAAAAACTGCGGTTTCCATTCACGCATGAGTAATAAATCCGTCTTTTGCGCAAAACGCTGTATAAAGTCCTCCAACGCTTGTGGATTAAGTACATCTGCATAAATAGTATTTCTGTTTTCAGCATCCACCCATTTTACATTCACCTGAATGCTGTCGCCCTGTTCTAACGCTGATATGAGTTGGCTGGTCATAATCTCCCATTTGTAAAAATACCCCATTCCTTCTCGAGCTTGTCTGATCTGATCTTGTATACGGAATTCTTCAAAAAGATCCCATATCAGCGCTGCTACATCATCAACATCGTCAATATCCATATATTGTTGAATCATTTCGACTGATGTGCCTGCAAAATATGGCGCGAATCCGACTTCAAAAGGAAGAAAGATATCATCCGCAGAAAAAGTTTTTTCTCCAGGCGAACATAACCCATGAAAGCGAAAATAGTATCTTAAAATATCGGACCGGTCATCATACTCATCAATTTCAATATAAAACAGCGGAATATCCCCGAATTGTAACTTAAGCAATGAGCCTTTTTTAAGCTTGGTATCGACGGAATTTACTGGACCAATTAGGAATTCTTCATCATATTCTTGAAGATTATTCTTTTCATAATAATCCATGAATGCAGCTAGATCTTCTTCAGTAAAACAAATCGGAAAGCACTTAAACGCAAGGGAAGAACTAGCGTCCTCTTTACGCTCACTCACTGTAACAGGATATTGTATTTCTCCATTTTTATTTGTAAATTGCTCAAGGCTGTGTGACCACTTTACCGGATATACTGTTAAGGAGGAACGAATAGGCGGAAAGCGATTAGGATTTATAAGATTATCCTTTGGCAGAAGAAATTCCAACTGATTCTGATAGGTAAGTATAATATATTTACGCTGGATTTCTTTGACCGTAGCCGATAATCCCAAATGTGTATTGGTTAATTCATAGGCTTTGAACGCACCTTTTTCCAGAGATGCTGAAAACTCCTTCCGGCGTCCATCCGTAATCATTATTGGCACAATGCTGTTTTCTATAATCTCAAAAGAATCAATATCTGTAATACGTATCGATAAAAGAAATGCATTTGGGACTTCGTATTTTACATCGTGTCCAGACAGTTGCTCTGTGCTAATCCACAATACTTTACCGACATAAGGATAATTAGATGGAAGCTGCATACAGAACGCTTCCGGTTCATCATCGGTATTGCGTCCTATTTCATCACAATAAACGCGAAGATATTGTCTATAGCTATAACATTTTTCTTGTGCTTCACTCAATTGACGCAGCAATAGTTCCAAACTGCTTCGCCTTAATGGCGTTTGAACAACATCCGTTGCCCATAAAGCATTGATAACGTTTCGTTTCGATTCTCTGATTTCTTCATATAATGAAGCATATTCGACCTCGCGCGCTTTAGCTTCCGATCTTAAATAATTACAAAGATCTGTTTTCTTTGCAATAACCTGCTTGCTACGATGAATTTCTTCACCTTCTGCCCCAGAAGGCGGTGTCTCTTGGTAATGAGAACGGATCCGATCCATTTCGTCGTCTATATCTTTTTGCTTATTTAGCTCGGATTCTGTCAGCTCACCAGCAATAAAACTTATGATTTTGGCAGACAGGTATATCCCAGCAGCAACAATAACTGGATTCATTGCCGTGCTCTCCTTTATATTCTATGTCATTTTGCCCGATTCAATTCTTTTGTTAGTTCCATTATTACCTTTCGTAAGCTTTCAAGGCGTGATGTTACGGTAGCACTGAGGAAGTCATCTGTTTCCATAGCCATATATTTATCGTATTCAGCTTGAAATTTCTGAATTTGTTCTTGGATAAATGTGAGTCTTCGTTCTCTGTCAGCGGTCTCATCAGATAGCTTTTTCCATTCACGTTCGATTTTTGCCATTTCTTCGCTATGACGGTTATCTTCTTTCTTCGAAGCAGTCTCAGCGTTCCTAAGCTTCACGGCTATATCTGTATCCGTTGTTTTTCTGCTATTAAGAGCAGAATTCACTTTCTCAAATGCGCTTGCAAGTGTATCTATATCCTGCATTCCAGAACGAAAGAGGGAAATAATCCTATCTCCCGTACCTTGTGAAGTAGCATTTTGTGAAGATTTCTGTCTTCCTGCAGCATTATTCAGCTTCAACTTGGCCATCTTTTTCTTCCTCCTCAATGAAAATAGTTAACAGTTTATTATAGTCCCGTAACGTTTTACGGGTTACTTCCTCAACCTTATCACGCTCCGAATAATTTGGATCTATCTGCATATCCTTATAAATTTCAATCACTTTTTTAAGTTCCTCTTTTAGGCAATTGATAAAAATGCGAACTTCGGCATCCCTAAATTGCCCATCTTGCACCTTTGTCTTCAAACGCTCGTATGTTATATCTATATTACAAACAGCCTCCTGTACAAAATGAGCTGTTCTTGTCTTTTCTAGCTCGCTATACTTTTCTTGCAATGCTTGTTTTGTTTCTTTTTTACGTTTTGTATTCTTATACTCTTCAACCGCTTCAAATACATCTGCAGCCATATGTAATGTATTCATTGCTGCTTCAACATATAGCAATTTTGGATTTCTGGACAATTCCATTGTGTGCGCAAAATCTCCGATTAGCTCTGAAATAAATATAAATGCAGCCTCTTGTCTCATTGTCTCACGCCTCCATCTTGCTATATGGATAATACAGAACCTGGTACAGGTGCTCTCGATTTATCTCTTGCAGATACATCCCTTTGCATTCATCTTCATCAAGTCCAAGTTGCATCGGTTGTATCTCTAAAACATATACAGACGGGTCATTCGGTAGTTCTCCTAAATCATCTTTCAAGCGGATAAACTGCCCTGTAACTGTGTTAATATATATTGTGATAACCTCAGCCTCATCCTCCTCTTTAACCGTGTTAATTAGGAGTCTTGCCTTATCTGAAAGAAGATCAGCATGACTTACATCTATGCCAGTGATTTGTGGAATCGCATCCCGGTACACATTCACCCATTTATATCGCGGTTTATATGAAACCATATCCCATGGTACAGCTATTCTTACACAAGGATCACTCTCTAAAGAATATCCTCTGCTGAAATCTCTCACATATACAGGCTTATATTTTGATTCTGCTCTTTCAATTATAACTGTCGCATATAGGCTATTTATTATTTCTTGAAAGAAGGGCGTTTCTGACTCAATCTGATTCTTTGCAATTTCTAATGAATTTGCATAATTATCATTTCTTGTCAATGCCGGAATAAAATGGTCTTCTAGTATATATCTTCGATCAACATCGCTCACAAGTTGATCCTCGTCAATCGATTCAAATTTGTCAGCAACTGCATTAAACGCTATATCAATCCCATCGGACAATTCGGAAAACTTTTCTAACAGCACTCCATATTGTTTTCCCAATTCTGTAAGTGTCTGCCTATCGTCACCTATAAGTCCGCCCCGAATTAAATAGTCCAGCTCTTCTTTTATTGTTGTATTGCCCATCTGAGTCAATGCGCAGATTTCTTCAATGGTATGACCTTCGCATATTGATGAGATAATAAACTTGGTTAAATCACCAAGTTTATCTATAAGAACAGAATGGCAATAGATTTTTGCGTTCCGAATCGGACAGTAAAAAACCATCTCAATCTTTTGAATCTGAGTTTCCACTTTCAGGTTTCTTTCTATCTCTTTTGTGGCAGTAACCTTAAGCGGCTCTTTCTTCGGCTTTGCTGTTCTTGACTCTCGTGGAGGTGTAGGACGATTTACATGCTCTTGTTTCATAATGGAAGGAGGGGACGTCACTCTGGATGGCGTGACAGACTTTTTTTTCTTAGAACTAAAAAATTCAAACAATCCCATATCAAGCTCCCCTTTCTACAAAACACCTGATATAATAGCAGAGCTGTTGTTGCAATGTCCGATGGCATATTCAGCAGGAGTGATCATTCCGAGACACTCAAATTTCGTTTCCGAAGAGCTTTTGATAATTATTCTATTGACCATTGCAGGGCAAATTTAAAGAATCATTCCATCATAGGTGATTTCGCGTGTCCTTCCGACTTGTTGTTGTGTCCCGGTATCAATTTGTTCCGTTGATAGGGTAAACTTATCTGCTGAGGCGAGTTCCCGTGAGCTATCCACAGGGTTAACAGTAACTGTATTACCTTTGATTTCTTTGACAGTGGCTTTGCATACACTTTCAGCAGGTGCTGTCTGCTCTGTAACCTGATCTGTTGGCTGCAGTGCGGGAATGGTATCATTACCACAGGCTATCAGGAACAGGCATAGTGCTGTAATGATCAGTTATCTAGTTTTTATGTGGGTACATTTACTTTCCAATTGAAAGAGGCTCTTTGATACAATTATCTATCCATTCTTCGATAGTTTCTAGATAGTGAATAAAAGTTGTATCATTGGCACATTCTTCAAAAATGGCTTCAACGATATCGTCTTCATTCAAGTTTAATTGATAAAGAATCTTATTAATATAATTGTGAGAATCCTCTTCCACTTTAATACGTAAAGCGCTCTTTCGAATCGGTGAACAGGCTGGAAAATCAGAACAAATTAAGTCGTATAGAAATTTTTCTGGTGGAAGCGATAGTGTTGGCAAATTGAATTGTCTTATGAATGATAATGCCGTTTCTCTATTATTATCGCTATCCGGCTCATTACCCGAAAGTTTTGCATTGATTTGTTTTTCCTTTTCCTCTCTTGTTGTATATTTATCTCCATCTAAGACAATAATAGTATTATTATGATCATTCTTATCAAGAACAAAACTTGCAGCTAAAGTAAAAGCATTATCTATTGCGCCAAATGTTATTATTTCAAAATCTGACATGGAGCAGCCTGTTTTATGCTTAATCAATCTCCTTACGATTGCCTTAGCCATGGTATCTTCAACATATATTCGGTACTTTGGTCGAGTCTTGTAAACACCGGTAAGATCTAATATCAAGTCATCTGTTATTTGGTCATAAACAGTCAATTTTTGACTGTCCTGATATATGTATTGGATTTTTGCAACATTTTCTGTTTTGAGAATATCCAATGAATGTGTGGTAAAAACTATTTGCATTTTTTTATTCTTGGCTTCGTTTTCTAGTATCTCCAACAGCTTTCTCAATGCAGATATATGTAAGAGCAGATCTATTTCGTCTATCAGCAATAAAGATGAAGGTTTTGCTTCGAGTAAGACCTTTAGTAGCCTATAAACACGTTGTTCGCCGGCTCCCATAGAAATTGATGAATATTTAGGCCCATCTTTGATTTTTATGCCTGAAAGGTGCTGGGTATCCTTCATTTTCTTTAAATCCGGCGTTCCTTCCATTACAGCCCCTTGTAATACATTATCGTATAATGCATCGTATTCTCGATTAAAGATTATTGACATATACGAGAGTATTTTTTTTGCTGCCCTGTCTGCCAATTCATTCGATTCGTAAAGGATTAAATCGGATTTACTTTTATTTTTTTCAATTTCAGGTAAACATGAGTCTATGCCAATATAGTACACATCTCTGCTTGGTCTACGATTACTCTGTGGCAACCATTGAACTCCTTTGGTGTATTCAATGCTGGTCGGTGTCCCTTCGAGTTTGTAGGATACAATAAATTTACTATCGTCCCATCTCGAATCTGAATTCGGAACAAAAAAATCTCTAAATTGATAGTTGTTATTGGATTTAAAAACACAAGCCAGCGCGTGAATGACTGTAGTCTTTCCTGCACCATTTACTCCCATAATTGCTGTTAACGTATCAGAAAAGTCTATTCTTATATCTTTTAATCCCTTTAACTTTTTGAAATCCACACTTGTAATCTTGATAATTTCCATTTTTCAACCTCATTATTCAAAGAATCTATTCAGCCGTGTACTCTGTTTGGCTGTGATTCCTTAATTATGTTTATTTCCAGATCATGCATTATGTCGAAGTGTGTACTAAACTGATTTTTCTCGGCCGTAGTCCGCATATATGTACTTGCTTTCCCACACTGATTATTTCACGGTCAGGAAAGCGGCAAAACGCAACACGGAAAGCACCATTTCGCTTCAAGGAAAGCAGTAGCGCACAACAAGGAAAGCATTTAATATTATGAGTTGCGAGCTGTTCTTAGATTCCGAACCAGAGGCAAACCCAGCCACCGCCGAAGGCGGCTTGCCCTTGATAGGTTCTGAAAGAAATGCTACAATGAAAAGCCTGACGGTGATTCATCTAAGCTGTTCTTGAGTTCGTCACCGTCGGCACTGACCACAAGGCATTTCTTTCAGGTTCTGTCAAGGGTGGCGGAAAACCATAGAGTCGCACCGCTTTCCTTACGCGTTTTACTGCTTTCCTCTCTGCGTACCGATGCTTTCCTTATGGAGAACCAATGCTTTCCGGAGCGCGAAATAATCACTCATAGTACTGTTTGTAGTCTTCAACTTGCCGCATAACTTGCTCAATCATGTAACGGTATCGCTTATAGCGAAAACCAACAATGATTGAATCGCTTCCAAATCGATAATTCTTCCATGTCAGATACTTTGGTCCTATACCCATTTGAAGTTTCATACTATCGCCGTTAGGCAATCGCTTACTCCAAAGCCGCGAATGATAGCTTTGCAAAGTGGGACTGTTAGTATCCGGGTCAGCACCACCGCCACCCAAGCCTTCATTTCTCTCCCAAAAGCCATCCCAATACCCATAGGCATCAGTTGTGAAATCAAAGTTGACATCTATCATTTCTTTCACCTTGAATAATTGACTCAACCTTCATACCAGATAGGTGATATTTGCCGGACTACAAAAGGGTCCTCTTAACTATATTTCTTCGAAAACCTTAGCAAAGATTAGTTTGGTGAAAGCATCATCAATCTGTTTGGAAATACTTTTTGATTCAATCAAAGTACCTAATTCGATATTACCCTGTTGGCCGTGATATGAGAGATTAGCTGAAGTAATCAACGATAATTTCTGATCAACCGATATAACCTTTGCATGTAATGCCGCCATTTTATCTTCTTTATGCTGGTAATTATAAACTTTGAGGAATCGTCCTTTATACCGTAAGATTTTTTCAAACCCTTGTTGTTGATTCTCTAAGTCGTTAACGAAGAATTTAACCAGAACCCCACACTGGCTTTTGTTTACAATTATATCTACCAAGTCGGAGAAGTATGAAGATAAAGAATAGCCCGTGATTAGAATACTCCTTTCAGCAGTACTAAGCATTGAATGTACCGTGTTCAATGTTGTTCTTGCATTGATTGCGAATGAAGGAGGCGCAGTTACGACTAATGACACTTTATCGGTCTCATGAACAACCAACGCGTGTTCAATAAGCTGTGATATTTCCAAGCATTGTGACTCAGATAATTCAGGGAATTGTCTCCTGATCATTGAAACGGAATTAGAAGTCCCATTCTCCATATCGCTTTTCACTGTATTAAGGAGTAAATCTTTATTTATGTTTCCAGTTGACATAATTCATTCACCAGATCCCTAAAGTAAGAACATGATTCGCGTTCAGGAAGTGGGACTACCAACCCACGGTCAAGCATTCGATTTCCATTTTCACACGCGGTTTCAGATATCATACAGCAAGAATGACAAGCAGCGCCATTTGAGTTTTTCTTTGCCGGAAGTGAATTCATGCACTCAGGGTCATTAGTACATACAAGAGCTTCCTGAAAAGCAATACGCATAAGATTCGTCATTTGTTCGACCGTGCCAAGTTCAACTAAACCACCCAGAGAACCTTCTTTATCTGCGCTTCCGGTATATAAAAGAACACCAGCCATCTGATCGCCAAAGTAGATTCTTTCTCTTATAGCCGATGAAGAATATCCTGATGACATGGACATCTGTTTAATCAAAAGATGAGCGAATGTGTGCATAAGAACATAGACTGCATTTCTTAAAATGTTAATAGACCAACCTTTAGAATTGCAAAACTCTTGATAGGAGTCTGAATATCGTTGAGAAATGCTTTTTACCATAGCATTATCAAGCCATTGTTCAAGAGTGTTTTTATTGAATTCAATGAATATCCCTTCTCCGTTAACTTCCGCTGCTGGAAGCCATCGTTCAGTTGTACCTTTACTGAGTTTGACAACATTCGGCTGTTCATCTGCGTCTGGATCTGGTGCATCCACCCTAGTAAATCCAAGAAGAACTCTAACTTCTCGTAAACGCGTTATTCGAATTATTCGACTGAGATATTTCTTCAAGTACTCAGGTAAAGGATCTTCTTCAGCTTTAAAATGCCGTTTATTAGATTCATATAGTGGATCATCAAAATGAGTTATCGCGCTATACTCCATCTGTTTGATTTCCATGTATTCTTTGATGTTATTTAAGCGACGTTGAAGAGCTGCATCAAACTCTTCACGTGGATACGAAGAAAAGTACAGTTCATAGGTTTTTGTGATTCCTTCATCGCCCATAAGTTTTTTCGCAAATTCAATATCGCGAAGATGCTCATCAATAAGATTATGTAGGGGGTTAATCCAAGGAGGAATAGAGATGGCGCTTCTTGTAACAGCGAAATAAACATTTGATGCGCCGCGCTGAGAAGGAATGACCGGCTTAGGACATTTCTGTTTTTTAACATTCGGTCTAAAAGGATGGTGACCTTCACAAGATACGCCTTCAAAACTATCTCGCTGAGTTGCGCCATTCATACTGCGCTTAGCACCACAAGAGCATTCAACCCACATATCGGCAAGCGTTGAAGTGTTTCCGGTGGAATACATTTTCAGTTTTCCATTACAATCGGAGTTACCTTTGTGAACCCACCACTTCCAAGGAAAATCTGACATATGCCCGTTTTCACATATTGTAATAAAACGAGAAGGATATGCTGAACGATGACAATACGGACATGATACACCATATCGGAGGTATCTTTCAAGATCAAAGTTTTCTCTTGCGTCAAAAAGACTGCCACATTTAATATTAGAGCAAACATGCCAGTAAGGGAAAGAAATTACAGGAATGTCACCTGTGAAGCTTGTTCGAGGCATATAAAAGCAGTCTACGCCCAGATAGGAGGCAAGTCGGCCATCAATTATTCTCTTGCCTTTATATTTCCAATAGGATATATCAAGGATTGTAACGGAATCTTTTACGGCATCAACAACTGATCCGGGGCCAAAAGTTGTTATTATTTGATTTGGTCGGAGTTCTCCGAGTTTGTTAAAATCTACAGCCATATTACTCCTCCGTATAGTAGAACATATTTGCAGAACTCTCGACCTCTCGCATTGATTGGAGAGTAGCTTTCTCATCTTCTTCGTGTGGCTTATCGTAGGGGTTCATCAGGCGGTTATACCTATCTGTTCCGACGACATAGTATCGAAGTGGTTTTGTCTGTACAGCACGCAACTTCCACCAATCAATAAATTGATCAATTTCAGCCTCCGCTTCTATTTTTGCTGAAGGCTTGATAATACTCAATCTATCAATAATCAGTTTTTTAATAGAGTCAATTTGTTCAATCGATAGCATTCCTATTGCTGCGGCATCAGCATTATTTGCCATATTAGGATATTTTAAGCGGATAGCAGCAATAATCAATGCATGCAATACACGATCTCTTGCTCTGGCTGAGAAAGGGGTTGCTGTTGTACCCTCAACAAATCTGTATAACTGGCAGTGATATCCAGTAAAATTCTCATAATGAGACAAGTCACGAGGACGATATGCATTATAGAGAGTTACGACCAAGCCAGGAAATGCACGACCGATGCGGCTTGTTGCCTGTATATATTCAGAATTTTGCTTTGGTTGTCCGGTTACAACCATAAGTCCAAGCCTATCAACATCCATACCTACAGCAATCATGTTAGTAGCTATTGCGGTATCCAAACAGTCTTTAGAGTCGCATGTTGTTTCAAGCTGATTCAGCTTTTCGGGAATCTTATAAGAAGACATACGAGATGTTATTTCCACATTGTGAAATAGGTATCTTGCCTTTTCAAGGCCATACTTGGTTTTAATTCTGTATATTCTTTTAGGAATGTCATCTTGAAGTAGGCGCACAGCTCCGCCAAGTTCTCTAATACTATTAAAATATCCAACCAGAGTGTAATAAGGGTCAACAACATCTTTATATTCTTCCTGCTGAGACAGGGAGTATGATGCTTGAAGTATAATTGCATAAATACGAAGTAGAGCGGTTTTTACCGATTGTCCTGGAGCACAAATTCCCACATATTTACGGAAGGGGTTTTCTTCAATTGGAATTTCACGAATAAAGAAACTATCTCCGATCTCAAATCCGTTAGGGGGGAATTGTGTTGTCTCTATTCTTGCATAAAGGCATTTAGTCTGTGCGTCCGCATTTTTAATCGTTGCAGTTGATACAACATACTTTGGTTTTATCCCATTATATGTACACATTTCTTCTATAATAGTTTCATATGCGCCATACACTGTGCCGAGCGGACCTGTTATGAGGTGTAACTCGTCCTGAATAATTAATTCGGGTGGCATGAACGAACGAATTGATTCAATTGTAGATGTTGGAAGTGAGTCAGTTCTATTATGTCTCTTGTGTTCTGCGCCTATGGCAATATATCCGTCGCGGCTACATTTTCGATCAACACGTCCGAAAATAGAATTAGTATTGACATCCCATGGGAGTTTGGCAAATTTATCAACGGTAGATAAGATGATTGTTGGGCATTTACCATATATCTCTTCGTCGACGAGATAAATGGGCATGGGTAAAGCACCTTTTCTGTATTTATAATACAGACAATTCTTATCAGAACAGAAAATTGAAATGGATTTCGTTTCAACATCGATGTAAAAATCGTTTTCTGAAAGCTTTGTCCCACAGAACGGGCAGGTAATGATTTGCTTATATACGCGGTTGCGTGCATTTCTTGCAGACTGAGGATTGTCGTTTTTTTCAATAAATTCATCAAATTTGTTAGGTGTTACTCCTCCACCAACCCAAAAGCCTATGCTGATTGGTTCCCTTCCAAACCTTGGAAATGCTTTCTGGCGTATTCTTTCTGCAGCAATTACCATTTTAGTAATTCGATCGCGTTGTTGAGTTGTCAGGAGACGCAGCGTGTATCTGAGAATAACAGTTACTCCACCATCCTGATTGAAGAGATCAAAATCATTGGCACGAAGTCTTCTATTGGCAATAACAAAAGCAATAAGCCCTAAATATGCTTCTGTTTTTCCGCCACCAGTCGGGAAGTAAAGAAGATCAACAATATTTCGTTCCGAACATGTAGGATCAACAATTCCGGCTAGATTCATTAAAATAAAAGCTATTTGGAAAGGACGCCAGCCAAAGTTATTATTCGGATTGTTAGGATTTATGAAATCTTGAAAACTACATTCAATTCCCGCTCCATGTTTTTTTGAGTAGTTTTTTATGCTGTTCTGAAGAAAAATAACGCTATTCATAAAACAAAACGCTTCAAAGGAAATCTCATCCGTTTCAATAATATGAATACCTTCTTTGATACGTCTAAGGGCATCTTTGCAGCGATTAATTACAGCTATGCCTATTTTGTTTTTGAACTTCTCATCATTCATTCGTGGATTTTCAGAGAGTGTTCTGTTAATCCAGTTTTCATACGAGTCGGCTAAAGTATTAAGTTTACCAATCGTTTCAGCTTTTTTTGCTTTTGCAGACATGGATAATGTTGAGAAGAAGTACCTATCAAAGCCATCCAGCGCGGCACTAACTCCAGGAAATTCATATTCAGGTATAAACGCAGAGCTGACAGACGTGGTTCTTCCATTTACAGGAGCATCCCATACCGCTGCGCACCCGCGTCCTCTGCCCATAATAGGGCGTTGCTCAAAATAGAATTCGTCCGATTCCAGTATTCTTCTGCAAATGTGTTCTGCGATAAAAACTGGCGCATTATTCTCAGAATAAGCTTTTATTTGCACTTGGAACATAACCGCTTCCGTATTATTGGCAGGATTATTGCGTCTGTTGATCACATATGCAGTTACAAGAGAGTAACCAGTCTTTAAAGGGATTCGAGAAACATGAACGTGAACAGACGAATCGCATTGGAGC
>AUXO017772778.1_pt1 | contig 12979 bp, 8 predicted proteins | sample 768731 | NCBI WGS metagenome assembly AUXO01 (sample SAMN02715735, study PRJNA202380) | gut metagenome | biome: sheep rumen | host: Ovis aries | place: New Zealand: Palmerston North
CCCATGATGTTCAGTCCGTATGCACCTGTCGTAATAGAGTACCTGTCCACAGCCCTTCTCATCGTGTCATCTGCAATAACGATATTTGCAGCCTGAATGCCGGCAATATTGAACGACTTGGTAGCCGAAGTGCACGTGACGGTGATCTTCTTCAATTCTTCGGATAAAGACGCGATCGGGATATGCTTATGCCCGCTGTAAACAAAGTCTGCATGGATCTCATCACAGACGATCACCATATGATTCTTAAGACAGATATCACCGACTTTCAGCAATTCTTCCCTGGTCCACACACGTCCTGCAGGATTATGGGGATTGCAGAAGATCAGCATCTTCACATTATTCTCACGGACCTTATTCTCAAAGTCCTCAAAGTCGATCTCATAACGCGAACCATTCATGACAAGATCTGAAACGACAAGGTTCCTTCCGCTTCCCTTTACCGCTCTTCCGATTGGACCATAGAGCGGTTCGAAGATGAGGATGCTGTCATTCTCTTTTGTAAGAGCCATGATGGAATCTGAGATACCGAGGACAACGCCCGGAAGCTTTAAGACAGTCTTCGGATCCACGTCCCAGCCATATCTTCTCTTATACCAGCCGGTAACTGCCATGTCGTATGAATCATCCGCTTCAGGATATCCATACACGCCTCTTTTTGCCTGCTCCACAAGAGCATCAACGACCTCCTCAGGGCTCCTGAAATCCATATCGGCAACCCACATCGGAATAAGATCGTCGATACCTTCTATCTTCGCATGCTTAATATCTTCAGGCGTGTTTCTATCTATTAGTTCGTCAAAGTTAATCATAACGTTTCCTTAGGTTCCTCCTGGCACTAAGCAATTATATAATCCCACGAACGAGTTATTTGCGCCAGCAAATACTGTTTGAAGTGAGTGGATTATATAATTGCATCTCTAATACTGTTCGAAATTCGCGAATTAATTAATTGCGCCTCAAATTACTGTTTGAAGTACGGGAGTTATATTTTAGTATCCTGCTAAGAATGCTTTCGTTCTCTCCTGCTTGGGATTCGTAACGAGATCGTATGCGGGGCCTTCCTCGACGATAACGCCGCCGTCCATGAATACGATGCGGTCTGCGACGTCTCTTGCAAAGCTCATCTCGTGTGTAACGATTACCATCGTCATCTCTTCTAAAGCGAGATCCTTGATAACAGTAAGGACACCCTTGGTAAGTTCAGGATCCAATGCAGATGTCGGCTCATCGAAGAAAAGTATGTCAGGGCTCGTGGCGAGAGCTCTTGCAATAGATACTCTCTGCTGCTGGCCGCCGGAGAGGTTGCACGGATAAGCATCAGCCTTTTCGACAAGGTCCATCTTCAAAAGCAGTTCATCGCAGATGATGTCTGCTTCGACCTTGGACTTCTTGTGGACGTGGATCAGTGCTTCGGTAATATTTCTTCTTACGGAGAAATGCGGGAAAAGATTGAAGTTCTGGAAGACAAGTCCGAACTTGGATTTGATCTCGCCCATCATCTTCTTATCGCAGTAATGGATCTTATCATCCTTGGTATCGCAGAGCACATCGCCGCCGATAACGATCTTGCCGGAATCAATGCGTTCAAGGATCGTGGCGCAGCGCAGGAGCGTGGATTTGCCGCCGCCTGAAGGGCCGATTACGGCAACGACCTCACCTTTTGCGACCGTGAGGTCGATACCCTTGAGGACTTCAAGGTCATTATAAGATTTATGTATGTCATGCATCTCAAGAATATTCATTTTATGTCCTCACGAGTAATAGTTCATTGATTTCTCGATCAATCCCAAAAGCAGCTCTATTATGAAGTTCATGATGTAATAGAACAGGCCTGCAACGATAAAAGGCATTACAGAGACCTGAGCTGATGCAAGCGCTGATGCCTGCGTAAACATCTCGGTAACGGCAAGGACCTGTGCAAGGGATGTATCCTTTACGAGAGTTATTACTTCGTTTCCTACAGAAGGCAATACTCTCTTTACCACCTGAGGCAGTATGATCTTGAAGTATGTCTGTGACTTCGAGAAGCCAAGCACCTGGGCAGCCTCGTACTGACCCTTGGGCATCGACTGGATGCCGCCTCTGAAGATCTCGGCAAAGTAAGCTGCGTAGTTTAATGAGAAGCCGATGATCGATGCTATGAACCTGTAGTTGAAAGGTCCGATACTGATATTTCCCGTCGTGATCCCGAACAGATAATAAGGTCCGAAATATACGAGAAGCAGCTGGAGCATAAGAGGAGTTCCGCGCAAGATCGAGACATAGGCCGTGAAGAATGCAGAGATAGTCTTTATTTTCGACATCTTGCCTGCAGCAACTATAAGGCCTAATGGAAGCGAAAATATGATCGTGAAGAAGAAAATTCCGAACGAGAAACCGAAGCCCTGGCCTAAGAGCATCATTGTTGAGACGAAGGTTTCCGTATCGCCTGTCACGAGATTTACTAGTTTAAAGACGATCGTGATAAGAAGCGGCAGAGCAAAAACTCCTGCTGCAGCAAGTAAAAGGACCACTGCTGCGGGCTTCTTTATTTTCGCACCCTCGGGATAGTGCTTCTTCTTGGAGTTCATTATTATCTCTGACACGATAAGACTTGCAACTGCCAGAACAATACTGCAGCCGGTCAACGTGCCAAACATATTACTTTCCAAAAACGATATTACGGGACTCATGGAAAAGATTATAGCACACTAAAGCCCCGCTCGGCATCGTCACGAACGGGGCTTTTATGTTAATTAGTGTTCAATAAGATTACTTGCCGATGGTTGTGATGTCAGCACCAAACCACTTCTCGGAGATCTTAGCCATTGTGCCGTCCTTAGCCATCTCTTCCAATGTCTTCTGGACCTTGTCTCTGAGATCCTTATTTCCCTTAAGGAAACCTACGCCGTATTCCTCAGCAGAAACTGCTTCATCGATAACAACGAAAGGCTTGCCGGATGTCTGGATCTCATAACGAGCAACGATCTCATCCATTACGATAGCATCTACACTGCCGGACTCGAGTTCCATCAATGCGTTAAGATAAGAATCGACCTGAACAAGCTCACTGAATGTAGCTGTGAGCTCAGGCTTGCCTTCGAGAGCTGCAAGTCCTGAAGAATCCTTCTGAACGCAGACCTTAAGACCTGTAAGATCAGCAAGGGACTTTACAGAAGAATCATTCTTAACGACAACTACCTGCTGGTTCTTCATGTAAGGATCAGACCACTCATAAGCGTCCTTTCTCTCATCAGTGATCGTGAATCCGTTCCAGATGCAGCTGATGTTGCCGGACTTGAGTTCCTGGTCCTTGGAATCCCATGCGATAGGCTGAGCTACGAACTCCATGTCGAGTCTCTTAGCTACTTCCTTGGCAAGATCGAGATCGAAGCCTGCATAAGAACCGTCCTTCTCAACAAAGCCCATCGGCGGGAATTCGGAATCGAATCCTACAACGAACTTCTTCTGAGCAGAAGAACCGCAAGATGTGAGCGGCATTAAGAGCATGACTGATGTAAGGCATGCTGCAATAACCTTAGATAATTTCATATTTTTTCTACCTCCAGATTGGTCACCGTAAAACGGCAACGGCAATTATACCACGAATTATTTTGTACCGAAGATCCTGTCGCCGGCATCACCCAGACCGGGAAGAATATAAGCGTTTTCGTTAAGTTCTCTGTCTACATTTCCGACATAGATCTCAATATCGGGATGAGCCTTGGCAAGTCTCTCGATTCCGACGGGAGCTGCAATGATGCACATGAACTTGATGAGCTTACCGCCGTGAGCCTTGATAGAATTGATAGCATCAACAGCAGAACCGCCTGTAGCAAGCATAGGATCTACGACTACGATAAGACGCTGATCGATAGGATCAGGGAGCTTGCAGTAATAATCATGAGGCTCATGTGTCTCAGGATCTCTGTAAAGTCCGATATGACCGACCTTGGCAAGAGGAGTTAATGCCTGAACGCCAGGAACCATTCCGAGACCTGCACGGAGGATGGGAACGATCGCGAGTTTCTTACCGTCGATCATGGGAGTCATTGTCTTCTCAAGAGGTGTCTGAACTTCAACATCCTTAAGAGGAAGATCTCTCAGAGCTTCATAGCCTTCCAAAGTAGCGATCTCTTCAACAAGGTGTCTGAACTCATATGTGCCTGTCTCAACTTTTCTTAAAAGTGAGATCTTGTGCTTGATGAGCGGGTGTTCCATGACCTGAACGTTCTTAAAATCTTTATACTGCATATTCCGTCTCCTTTTCAGCATAGTGAAATAAGGGTAAAAGCAACCTCTTGAATATTTTAGTTGAATGAATAATTAAGTCAATAAACCAAGCTGCGGCATCAGAGGAATATTACAGACAAATGTCAAATTGATTGCTTGTTTTTTACATAAGAGTGCTATTATAAATTAAATTCCAAAACAACGGAGGGCTTGTTATGAGTAAATCCAGTATTCAGGATGGAGCGGTTTATGACGCGAAATCACTTGGTGCCGGCCGTGTTATCATGCTCGGTTTCCAGCACATGTTCGCCATGTTCGGATCGACTGTCCTTGTCCCTGCTCTCACCGGTCTGTCGGTGTCAGCTACACTTCTTTTCGCAGGTTTGGGAACTATCCTTTTCCACCTTCTTTCCAAGCGAAAAGTTCCTGCATTCTTAGGTTCATCTTTCGCATTTCTTGCAGGTTATTTTGCTATCGCACCTAACGGCGAAAAAGAGCTCCTGCCTTATGCATGCTTTGGTGTTGCTTTAGCAGGTCTTGTATACCTCGTTCTTGCAGGTCTCATCAAATTATTTGGTGTTAACAAAGTAATGAAGTTCTTCCCGCCTATCGTAACAGGCCCTATCATCATTGCAATCGGTCTCTGCCTTTCCGGTACAGCAATCAACAGCTGCTCCACAAACTGGATCGTAGCTATCGTTGCTATCCTCATCATCGTTATCTGCAACATCTGGGGCAAGGGCATGATCAAGATCATCCCTATCCTCCTCGGCGTAGTCGGAGCCTGCCTCCTCTGCATCGTACTTACACTTGCTTTAGGAGTACCTGTTGAAGGATATTATACTATCAATGGCAATGCAAACTTCCAGCTCTTCTCACAAGCTAGCATCGAGAACATCAAGAACGCAGCTTGGATCGGACTTCCTTTCAAATATCAGGATACAGTCTTCTCTATCTTCTCAGGCGGCAACCTTGATACAGGTCTTCTTGTAACAGCTATCGTTACTATCGTTCCTATATCTCTTGCTACTATCGTTGAGCATATCGGTGATATCTCCGCTATCTCTTCCACAGTTGGCGACAACTTCATCAAGGATCCCGGACTTCACAGAACACTTATGGGTGACGGTCTTGCAACAACACTCGCTTCACTCTTCGGTGCTCCTGCCAACACAACATACGGCGAGAACACAGGCGTTCTCACACTTTCCAAGGTTTACGATCCTAAGGTAGTAAGACTTGCAGCAGTATTTGCAATGTGCTTCTCCATCTCACCTAAGCTTGCAGCATGCATCTCCGCTATCCCTACACCTGTTGTTGGCGGTATCTCACTGGTACTCTACGGAATGATCTCCGCTGTAGGTGTAAGAAATATCGTTGAGAACCAGATCGACTTCGGTAAGTCAAGAAACGTAATCATCGCTGCTCTCATCCTCGTTCTCTCGATCGGTGTTACATACAGCGCAGCAGGTGCTATCGTAATTCCTTGCGGCTCAGTCGTTATCTCCCTCTCAGGTCTTGCAATCGGTTCCCTCGTAGGAATCATCCTCAATGCAGTACTGCCCGGTAAGGACTATGTCTTCGAGGACAAGCAGTCAGCTGCTTCCTCAAAGGAAGGCATTATTCAGTCTGAACCCGTTAAGAGCGAGAAAAAGAAGAAATAATATATTCTGATCATGATTCAAAAAGAGGGCTGTCTCAATGTGAGGCAGCCCTAATTAGTTGTTTTTAAATCCGAAAAGATCAGAGCGCAATAAGCAATGCTATTCCGGCTGTCTCCAGAATGACGACTACACCTAAAAGGAGCACGTACATTCGCAGTCTTGCGATATCAACGATCTGCGAAGTCTTCTTTTCGCGCTTTTCTACTGTCTCGACGCCGCTGAATGCGTCAGCAATATAATCAGATGCTGCAGCCTTATCCTCATCGGCGATATAGATCTCAGGCTCAGGTTCCTGCTTCAGGGGTACACGCTTTTTTACATTCTGCTTTACTTCAGATGTGTCCAGTTCAGGAACAAAGATCTTGCTCTCGAGCTTGGGGGCATTCGTCCTTACTGCAACGACCTTAGGCTTGATATCGCCGCTAAGAAGCGCGGTATCTTCGAAAGGATCCATCGCATTGACTGAAAGATCTGTAAATTCAGGTGAATCGGAATCCTCTAAGAATCCCCTTTTCTCATCATCGTAGTGAACATTAACATCCACCCTGTCCCTTCTGGTCAGGGGTACATGACGGTCAGGATTAAGTCTTCCCGGCCGTTCGTAAAGAGGCAGCTCATTTGCGCTCTTGTTCAAAGATACATTGTTTTGTTCTTCACCCATCCACCGAATTATACCATATTGGCAAAATTACTCTGTTCCTTTGACAAAACCGTCATCATCCAAAGTCAGGAGTTCCTGGTTGATGCAGTAATCCACAGCTTTCTTGCCGAGTCTGTAATTGTCCGAATCAACAGGAGCTCTCGAAAGGCCCATCGCTTTTGCTGTCTCAACTATAAGGCTCTCATAAGGCATTCCGTACTGCGATACGGCAAGATATCTTGCTGCACATGCAGCTTCCTGGACAGGAATGTCACAGGCTCTTCTGGCCTTTTCGCCTTCAGCGGGAATGCGGTAATAATCCATTACCTTTCCGATCTCTGTGCCGTCCTTCCAAAGGAAGATAGCCGTCTCAGGTTCATCTGCCGTAGGATCAAGCACCTGGTTTGTGATGTGGATCTTATTCTTTATGCTTCTGACAAGATATGTGCAGCGCTCACGGAGCTTGGGAGTCATCTTGGCGATGCCTGCAGCTGCGATCAGCTCCTTGGAAAGGACATCTGAGCTCAAAGGAGATTCCTGTTCAACAATAGATTCCACCCAAGCCTGAAGAGCCTTGGTATTTCTGGCATCGCAGAAATCAGCGCCCGTCATGATCCTGGGCTTCAGAACGGCAGTCTTATATAGAATCTCAGGTGTTCCTGACGCTATATCGTCAGTTTTTTTTTGAGCCTGATCTTCCGATCCGTCTGTTTCCTCTTCCGGTGTGACTCCGTAGATCGTCACCTGCGGTTCAGGTTTTCCTGTATCTTCTGCTGCGGTTTCTTCCGTTTCAGAAGGCGCTTCCGCTGCCTCAGGAGCATTGTCTTCAGGGACTTCCTCAGCAGGCTTTTCTTCTTCCTTCTTAGCATCGTTGATTATCGCAACGAGCTTCTCAAAGACCTTATCAGGATTTTCCCACCATTCCAGAGACCATATCCTCACTATGTTCCAGCCAAAGCCCTTGAGCATCGAGATCTGAGATACTTCTCTTGATGTTGTAGTACCGGAAGCCGCATAAACAGGGCCGTCTAAAAGGATACCAAGGCAGTATGTGCCGTCCTTCTCAGGCGATACTACACCGATATCGATCTTGAATCCTGACTTGCCTACGCCCTTGTCTGTATCGTATCCGATAGCCTTGAACCTTGCGCAGATATCGTCAGCGATACCTGTGAAAGCAGCATTCCTGTCGATAAGAGGCGTGCCTGAATTATCAGAAGAGCTGCCTGTATTTGCGATATCCTGATCCCAGATCGTGCTGCCTGATGCATACTGCAGGAATCTCTTAAATGCTTTCACGCCTTCAGAAGCCGTATCATTGATTCGGATCTCTTCAGGTGATATCGATGAGAATACTTTCATCTCGATCCTGGATCTTGTAACAGCTACATTGAGTCTTCTCCAGCCGCCGTCTCTGTTCAGAGGACCGAAATTCATGATGAGCTTGCCTGTCTCATCCTTGCCGTAACCGACTGAGAACAGGATAACATCACGCTCATCACCCTGAACATTCTCCAAATTCTTTACAAATATCGGCTCTTCACTTCCGAATGCCCATTTCTCAAGCTCAGGATCCTTGCTTGCTGCTTCATCAAGAAGGTCTTCGATGAGGGACTGCTGCTGGATATTAAATGTAACTACGCCGATACTGTACTTGGAAAGAACAGGATCGTGTGCTCTCTTTATTATCTCGTCAATAACGGCCTGAGCTTCGACTTTGTTGGTTCTGGTCTTGCCTGAATCAAAGGAACCGCCGCAGTCGATAAGTGTGACCTTGGACTGCCTGTCATCAGGAGACGGGAATGTGTAAAGTCTTCCATCGTAGAATGACTTGTTGGAGAAAGTGATAAGACTCTCGTGACGGCTTCTGTAGTGCCATGCGAGGAACATCTGAGGCATGGAGATAGCGAGGCAGTCATCGAGGATGCTCTCCAGGTCATCTGTCTCATAGTTATCGTCACCGTCATCGACCTGTTCCATGAAGAAGGACGTAGGCGGCATCTGCTTAGGGTCGCCGACGATAACGGCTTCCTTGCCTCTTGCGATTACGCCGATTGCTTTGCATGTGGGAAGCTGTGAAGCCTCGTCGAAAACAACGATATCAAACATTCCGCACTTATCAGGATCTAAGAACTGTGCGCAGGAAAGAGGGCTCATGAGGACACACGGACAGAGCTTTAAGATGAGCTCGCCGATCTGCGTAAAGAGCGTTCTTATGGATACGCCTCTTCCGCCCGACTTGATAGCATGCTGCAGGATTCCCAACGCAGAAGATACATGAGCATCCTTTGCAAGATCCGGCAGGTTCTTTGCGATCCTTAAATAGATCTCCTGTCTCGTGAGCTTTTCGAAATCATCGTTGACCTTTGAGAGCTCTGCTATCTTCTGCTCGAAAACAAGACCTGAGAATGTTCTCAGTACATCAGAGTTATCGATGATCATCGCGATAAGCATCGAGCTGTAGCCTTTTCTGAAAGACGCAGTGATCTCGTCACCTCCGATCATACCGCAGCCGTATCCGGATACGAGATTCGAGATCTTATATGCGCCGCACCTGGATGCCATGAGGTTAAACTGCATCCTGTCTCTTAAGAATTCACTGTCAGTCTTCAATGTCTCTGCCATCTGCTTCTTTGTGTCAAGCAAAGCGGCAGCCGGCTCAAACGCTCCGTATTCCAGACCATAAACAGCATTGAGTTCATCATAAGCTGCCTTATACGCTACAGACTTGGAATTAAATGCATTTGCAGCATCAGTAACGAGCACATCACCGTTGCCGATAAGCTTACGGAGAGCACCTGTGGGATCGTAAGGAGCAAACTCAGCAAATACTGCATGCGCATTCTCATTCGCTGACTCGAAATAAGCCATATCAAATCCCGGGAATGCGGCACCTGGGTTATAGTATTCGCCAAGATAGCCTCGTCCTGCCGTAATAAAGTTCATTGCCGTCTGTACCGAATTCTTATAATCGATAAGGAGCTTAAAGTCCTGCTCAAGAACTTCTTTGCGGTTGCCCTTGAGGTCAAATGCTCTGACCTTCTTATAAACATTGTTCTCGGCAATGCCTCTTACGAGTGCATTCTTTGCCTTGGCGGCAACGATCTCATTAAGTAGAGCTGTTCCGTCAAGATCTAAGAATCCGGGCTGATATACAGCGAGCAATGCATCACGTCTTGCGATAGCATCCTTGGCACTTATTATCATGTCCCTTACAGTAAGATAAGCGCTCTCCGTATCATCACAGCAGATCATTCCCTTAGGAAGATTAAGAGCCTTTATCTTTGCGATCAGGGCGCTTGCCGAACTTAAGCCTGCAATCCGTCCTATCATTAAAGGTTCGCCCGGGATACGGCAGTTATTTGCTGCAAGGAGTTTGTCGAATGCATCAACAGATGCGGCAAACTCATCGTAAGCCTTAACAAAAGCATCGACAAGAACAGGGAGCTTATTTTTCGCATCCTGTGAATAATCAGATGATTTAACGAAAGGAAGCTTTCCGTTTAAATGAGTTGAAGATGCAACGAGTTCACCTAAAGCAGACTCGATCTCCTTAATTCTGTCAGCATTGATCTCATTAATGAATCCGTCATCAAAAGCGCCGCACTCTGTAGCTGCCTGATTGCTTGCATAAATGTTTATGAGCTCATACAAGGACATTCCGCAGCCGCGCTTAACGTGAAGCTCGTTAACGTATTTATCGAGCTCTCTTCTCTTAGCTGCAATATCTTCCAGTGCCTTGTCGTAATCGCCGTCAACCTTGGCATTGAGCCTTACTTCGCTTGCTATCTTAAGCTGGTCCAGGACATAACTCTTGCGGACTTTGTTCGAGTGAAGCTCAAGACAGAAAGGAGCGATTCCGATCTTTTCAAGACGCTTGTAAACAACATCCAGCGCGGCCTTCTTCTCAGCAGCGAAAAGCACCTTCTTGCCATTTGCGAGACAGTTGGCGATTATGGACGTAATGGTCTGTGATTTGCCTGTTCCCGGAGGGCCGTGAAGAACAAAGCTCGTGCCCTCACCTGCGCGCTTGATCGCAGCAAGCTGAGATGCATCAGCTACGATAGGAAGGTAAACATCCTCTTCAGGAACCTTGCCTGATGCGGAAATGTCTTCATAATCCCATTCGAGCTGGCCGTTGATAAGGCTCTTTACGATTTTATTCTGGGCGATCTCGTCTCTGTGGCTGTGCATATCATTCCACATTACGAACTGTGAGAATGAGAACAGACCGAGAACACAGCTGTCTATAACTTCCCATGTCTTAAGAGGCTTTACGACTTCTCTTATCTGCTCAAAGATCTTAGGGACATCAACGCCGTTCTCATCTGCAGGAAGTTCTTTGCTGAACGAATCGAAATCGATCTTAAAATCCTGTCTCAATTTCTCGGAGACGGTAACGTTAAACTGAACGTCCTCATCTCTTCTTCTCATTGTATACTTGATGCCGAACTTCTTAACGAGTTCAACAGGGATCAGGAGGATAGGCGCATAGCAGGGATCCTTCCTGTCCTTCTCATACCACTTTAAGAATCCGCATGCGAGGAACAGAGTATTGGCACCGTTCTCTTCCATTGAAGTCTTGGCACCTCTGTAAAGTGTCTTGATATTCTTATCGAGAACAGCGCTCGTAAGTGATGAAACGAGGACGCCCTTCTCGTACTGCTTCTCGATATATTCCTGGAATTCAGTGATCTTCGGAAGATCTTCGATCGTATAATCCTTTGCAGGGATCTTCTTGATATTCTTCTTTTTGGCAGGAGCCTTTGCAGCAGCTGCTTCAGGTGCTGCTTCCTGAACAGGCTTATCTTCAGAAGATGCTTCAGTATTTTCTTCAGGCTTTGCTTCTTCTGTTGTGTCTTCCTTTTCTTCCTGCTTCTCAGCTTCTGCTGCCATAGCCTCAAGCGGAGCAGGCTCTTCTTTTGCACCTGTCTCTTCAACAGGCTTTACCGCATCAGGAACTTCTTTTTCTTCAGTCTCTTCTGAAGCTTCTTCCTCTTCGATCTCTTCCTCGTCACCTCTCGAGATAATGGAGAAATTCTTCTCCTGCGCAATATAATCTTCAATCTTTGCGCATCCCGGTACGAACAGCGGAATGCTGTTGCCTTTGATCCTCAGATTTAGAAGTGAATTACGTGTACTTAAGTCAAGGAGTTTGCGCTCCCACAGATCGAATTTGACGTTGCTTCGTTCAAGATTGAGTTCACCCATAAGTGATTCCTCCGGATGCAGTTATCAAATTTAATTATATATTATTTTGAAGGATTTGAATTAAGCCTTTTTCGAAGTTCTTTATAATCCGGAACGATATCAGCGACGATCGCCCAGAATCTTTTTGAGTGATTGGGCTCGATAAAGTGCGCGAACTCGTGGACGACGACATATCTGATTACCGCCCTGTCCTTTTCGAAAAGTCTGTAGCTGAATTTGAGCTCGCCTCTTTTTGCAAAGCATTCGCCCCAGAATGACTTATAATCTCCGAGCGTGATCTTCTTCGGCATTGCTACGCCGCGCCTTTCAAACAACGGATACATCTCGCCGCAAAGATCTACGATGATGCTCTTTATGCAGCGCCTTCTCCACTTTTCGTAGGTCATGTATTTCGTTCTGTAATCTGAAGTATCCTTAACTTCTAAAGTGATAACACCGTCTTCAGCGCGGCATGTATTTTTCGCGCCCTCTGTGACATTAAGAACATAGGGTTTTCCCAGTACGGTAAATATCTCACCGTCGACATATTTTCTGGAAAGGCTTCTGGTCTTCTCCTCGCTTACGACATTGTCGATGGATTTAAGAAGGTAGTCCTGCTTGGATACGATAAAATCCTCAGCTTCCTTTACGGAAACATAGTAAGGGAGCGAACAGTATAAAGTGCCGTCACGCCTTACGCGGACGTTGATATTCCTGATCCTCTTGCGCTCGAATTCGACTGTGACTTCACGTGACCCGAGAACGAGTTTACGGACAGACGGCATAGTTTCCTTTAATTAGCTTTGATCAGCTTATCGAAGTTCTTGCCGTTTACAGCGGTCATTGTATAACCTAACTCGGCAAGGCGGGATTCGATATGCTCCTGCTCCTTGGGACGCTTGATCTTAAGAGTCGTTGTCTTGATCATGTCTTCTTCGGAGAAGACATAATTGCGGACGATCTTATACTGAGGCATCTTGTGGTTTGCCTCATGCATCTTATCATTCAGATATGTCTCGATCTGGCTGTCTTCAGCCTCTGTAGGAAGGCCCATCTCAGCGCCGATCACTTTACGGTTGATGAGAAGCTTGGCGCAGATATCGATTGCATCACGCTCGTTCCTGTTGCCCCAGACAAATGCCTCAGCAACACCTTTGATCTCAGTAAGCACTGCCTCGATCTCTTCAGGGAAAGCCTTCTTACCGTTTGTAAGAACGATCATGGACTTAACACGGCCTGTGATGTGGATAGAACCTGTCTTGTCGATAAA
>AUXO017101536.1_pt1 | contig 12977 bp, 6 predicted proteins | sample 768731 | NCBI WGS metagenome assembly AUXO01 (sample SAMN02715735, study PRJNA202380) | gut metagenome | biome: sheep rumen | host: Ovis aries | place: New Zealand: Palmerston North
AATTTTTGTATGAATATAAAGAGAGGAATGTAACTAAATATGAAATATGAATATAATTATGAGAGAAAAGTTGAATACTCAGAATGTGATAAAGATTGTAAATTAGGTTTACTTGGAATAATGAATATTTCGCAAGATACATCAACAACTTATTATGAGAAAATGAAATCTGACAATATAACATTAAGAGAAAAAAATAATGCTGCATGGGTATATACAAAAATAAAAATACATATAATAAATACTCTTAAATGGAATGAAAAAATGTATATAAAAGATTATACAACATTGCATTCAAAAATAAAAAGTCTAAATGAAATTACAATAAAGGACAAAAATGGTAATACATTAATCTATATTGAACAAGAATCATGTCTTATTGATTTAACAAGTAGAAAAATCAGAAAATTAGATACAATCTCATATCCTCCGGACATTGAAGATGAAAAGAAAAAATTCGAAGAGCCTTTTGAAAGAATGAACTGGAAATATGATGAATATGACTATTCTTACAAACAATCAGTTCAACCATCAGATATAGATTTTACAAAACATACAAATAATACTATGTATGTAAAATACATGATGAATTCAATAAATATAGATTTTTGGGTAAATAAAAAAATTACTGATTTTGAAATTCAGTTTTTAAAGGAATCAAGAGAGGGAGAAACACTTACAATCTATAGAAAAGAAGAGAATGGAAAAATTAATTTCTTATTGAAAAGAAATGATGTTGAAATTGCAAAAGGAAGTTTAAAATATTTAGAAATTAAATGATACATACTATATAAAAATAGTTTTAAATTAGTTATGAAAAATTCTTGACAGAATATAAAAAAAAGTATATTATAGTACAAGAAAAGTGACCATCGGTTAGAAAAAATAGGAGGTAGTATTATAATGACAAATAATGGGGTATCATTAACACACAAAATGGAAAGGAAAGCAGTTGAGGTAGCAGTAGATAAAATAATAAAAGGAGTAGAAAAAGACAAAGAAGCTCAAATAGAAAAAATCATAGAATTATCAAAAAAATTCTATGGTGATGACTATAAAGAAGAAGATTATCAAAGATATATAAAACTATTTGCTGACCCAAACAGTAGAATGAGAAAGTTACTTGATAAAGTTGTAGGAGAATTAGATCCAAATGTATTAAAAATGACAATTATGAATCTAGTTTATGAATCATTATATAGAGGAACACAAAAAACAAGGAAAAATCGTATAAAATATGATTGTAATATTCCTTGGCTTATACTTTTTGATCCAACAGATGCATGTAATATGCATTGTACAGGATGTTGGGCAGGTGAATATGGACATAAACATAACTTATCATTTGAAGATATGGATAAAATAGTAACAGAAGGGAAAGAGCTTGGAATATTTTTCTACATGATGACTGGTGGAGAGCCATTAGTTAGAAAAAAAGATATATTAAAACTTGCAGAGAAACATAATGATTGTGAATTTTCAATTTTTACAAATTCAACATTAATTGATGAAGAATTTTGTGAAAATGTTAGAAAATTAGGAAATATAGCATTCCAATTATCAATTGAAGGATCAGAGGAGACAAATGACGGAAGACGTGGAGAGGGACATTATCAGGCTGTTATGAAAGCAATGGATTTATTAAAGAAAAATGGAATTTTCTTTGGTACATCAATTTGTTATACAAGAGCAAATGTAGAAGCTGTAACAACAGACAAATTTATACAAATGCTTGCAGATAAAGGAGCAAGATATGGATTTTTCTTCCATTATATGCCAGTTGGAAACAATGCTGTAAAAGAACTAATGCCTACAGTTGAACAAAGAAAATATATGATAAAAAGAATTCGCGAATTGCGTGATTTTGAAAAATATCCAGATTTAATGTTTTTCCCAATGGATTTTCAAAATGATGGAGAATTTGTAGGTGGGTGTATAGCAGCTGGGAGAAATTACTTCCATATAAATTCAGCAGGAGATGCAGAGCCATGTGTATTTATTCATTATTCAAATGCAAATATTCATGATAAATCTATACTTGAAATATTGCAAAGTCCTTTATTTATGGCATATCATAGAGAGCAACCATTTAACGAAAATTATTTCAGACCATGTCCAATGCTTGAAAATCCAGAAGATTTGCGTGAATTGGTTAAAGAAACAGGGGCACATAGTACAGATTTAGAGTCTAAGGAAGAAGTAGACCATCTATGTGGCAAATGTGATGAATATTCAAAAGAATGGGCACCTGTGGCAGATGAAATTTGGAATAGTAAAGAACATAAAGAAAAACAACATGATTACACTGGTAGATATCAAAACTATTCTAAAGACTATAAAGAAAAGATGCATTTGAAATAAAAGAAAAAAGACTTGCAATGCAGGTCTTTTTTCAATATAATAAAATAAAGAAAAACAGAAAGGATGGTTTGAATTGGAAGAAAAATATAACTGGAATTTAAAAGATATTTATAAAAACGAAGAGGACTTTAATTTAGATGGAACAAAAATAGAAGAAAATTTAAAAAAACTTAGAGAATACAAGGGAAAACTAGGAGAAAGTGCAAGCAATTTATATAAATGCTATAATCTATATGAAAAAACATTAGAAATATATGAAAAAGTATATGGTTATGGAATGTTAAATTATCATTTAGATATGTCAGATCCACATAAAACAAAATTATACAAAAAAGTAGAAAATATAGGAACTGAATTTGAAAAAGCAACTGCATTTATCACTCCAGAAATCATGAAAATCGATAATGAGGTAATTTTATCATTTTTGGATAAAGAAACAAGACTTCAAAGATATAAAAGAGAATTAGGCGAAATAATGAAAAATAAAGAACATATATTAAGTGATAAAGAAGAAGAGCTTTTGGCAAATTATTCTGAAGTGTTTAGCAGTATGGAAAATACATTTGATATACTAACAAATACAGAATTTAGATTTGGAAATTTAGTAAATAGCAATGGAGAAGAAGTAGAATTAACTGATGCAAATTATACATATTATCTTAAAGACAAAAATGAAGAAGTAAGAAAACAGGCATTTAACTTAATGTACAAAAAATACAGTGAATTTTTAAATACAATAGGCGAGCTATACATTGATAGAGTAAAAGAAGATACAATTACCGCAAGACTTCGTAAATATCCTTCATCTTTGGCAAAAGCTGTAGATAATGATAATGCAACAATAAAGGTCTATAATGCTTTGATAGAGGCAGTTCATAAAACATTGCCAATAAATCATGAGTTTATGGAATTAAAAAAGAAATTGCTTGGAAAAGAAGAAATGCATTTATATGATATATATGTTAATCCTATTGAAGTAGAAGATGATAATATCTCATTTGAAAAAGCTGAAAAACAAGTGTTAGAAGCTCTTTCTGTTATAGGAAAAGAATATACAAATAAATTAAAAGAAGCTTTTCAAAATAGATGGATAGATGTATATGAAAAGAAAAACAAAATGGGTGGAGCATATAGTATGGGTGTTTATGGAGTTCATCCTTATGTGCTTACAAATTTTGTGAATAAAAAAAGAGATGTTAGTACAATTGCACACGAACTCGGACACTCAATGCATTCATATTATTCAAATACAAATCAAAATGTAATAGATGCAAATTATACAATAATGGTTGCTGAAATTGCTTCTACTACAAATGAAATCTTACTTGCAATGCATCAAATAAATACTGAAAAAGATGAAAATAAAAAGAAAGAAATTATATATGAGTTACTTGAAATGTTTAGAGCAACATTTTTCAGGCAAGCAATGTTTGCAGAATTTGAAAAAATTGTACATGAAAGAATAGAAAAAGGGGAGATGCTTGTTGCAGATGACTTGAATAAAATTTATTATGACTTAAATAAAGAATATTTTGGAAAATCGGTTGTAATAGATGAACAAATAAAATATGAGTGGGCTAGAATACCACATTTTTATACACCATTTTATGTATATAAATATGCAACAGGAGTATCTGCTGCAATAATAATAGCAAAAAATATTTTAGATAAAAAACCAAAATATGTAGAAAAATACATAAATATGCTAAAACAAGGTTGTACAAAAAAATCTGTAGAATTATTAAAAATGGTTGATGTTGATTTAGAAGACCCAGCAACTTATGAAAATGCAGTTCTATGGATGAAAACTATTGAGAACAAACTGTTGTGAATAGATCTTTTGAGTCCAAAGATGGACTAGTGGCAAATTGACCCTAATGGGAATAGAGTTTTTCCCATTAGGGTCAACGGGTCATGTAAAAGTGTCATAAATTGGCTAAAGGATTTTTTTCTACAGCATCTCTTACTTGTTGGTTGCTAACATGAGTATAGATTTCAGTAGTTGAAATACTTTCATGACCTAAAAGTTCTTGAAGTGCACGAATATCAACTTGACCATATTGATACATTAAAGTTGCTGCTGTATGTCTTAATTTGTGAACAGAATATTTGTCAGAATCTAATCCAGCCTTTCTCAATTCATCATAAATTATTTGTTGTACCATTCTTCTTGAAATTCGTTGTCTTCTTTCACTTAAAAATAATGCTTTTTCAGCATCACTATTTGCAAAATTAGTTTTTGGTCTAACTTTTAAATAATCTTCTATTGCATTAATACATGCCTTATTTAGATATATTGTTCTTTCTTTATTTCCTTTACCAATAACAGTCATTTGACATTCATCAAATGCTATATTTTTTATGTTTATTCCTACAAGTTCTGATAAACGCATGCCACAATTTAAAAATAAAGTAGTAATAGCAAAATTTCGCTTAGTATTTCTTGTATCTTCTTCTGAAGCTACATAAAGTAGTTTTTTGCTATCTTCTAATGTTAAATATTTTGGAAGTCTTTTCCCAATTTTAGGTGTTTCAAGATCTTGTGCTGGATTTATTGCTATCAGTTTTTTTTGAGTTAAATATTTAAAAAAGACCCTTAAACTTGATACTTTACGAGAACGAGTAGTTGCTTTACTGTTATAGTTTTTAGTTAAATATGCTAAAAAAGCATGCAAGTCTTCTAGTTTAACTCTATTTAAAGTTTCTATTGTAACATCTTTGTATTTTATATTCTTAATGTTTTTTTCATCTGTTAATTTAAAATGCATTTTTATAAATTTCAAAAATGTTGCTAAATCATAATTATATTCTTTAACAGTATTTTTTGATTTATTTTGAATTGTAATCATATAATCTAAAAAATCATTTAAATAATCTGGATTTTCTTCTTCTTGAACCATTTAATCAAGTCCTTTCACCTTTTTAAATAATTTTGCTTGAGATAAATTTCTATTTTCAGCAGGCTTAGTGTAAAACAGTTATTTTACAAAAATAATTATATATTACTGCACAAAAAAAATCAATATGAAGATTTTTTTACCTTTATTTTTTTAATAAATATTTTTATCTAATACTTTGATATTATAATTAAAAATATTAGTAATGTCACAAAGATTTAAAGGAAATGTAATGAAAACGTAATAAAGCTTTTAAATTGTTAAGATTATATATAGAAATACATTCATCAAAATTTATTACTATTGAAAAAATTAATATAACATGATAGAGTAGAATCAAACAAAATACCATAGAAAATCAATTACAAAAAATAAGATGAACCAAAATAAAAAGCAATTCGTCTAATAAATGAAGACAAAGCAAATGAAGACGAAGAAAGGGAGTTATATAAGTGGCCACTATAAAATTTAAATCCAAGAAAAATAAAGATCAAAATTTTGCTAATCTTATAGAAGAAAATAAATTAAGATTTCATAAAACAGCAAAAATAATATTAAAAAATGATGATGATTCATATGATGCACTCCAAGAGGCTTTATTAAGTATGTATCAAAAATATGATCAATTAGAAAATAAAGAGTATTTTTCAACATGGTCAACAAGGATAGTAATCAATAAATGTTATGATTTATTAAGAAAAAATAAAAATAATATTCAGCCAATAGATGAAGTTATTGAAAATGATATAAATTTGTCACATTATGATGAATATGAAGTTGACAAATATGGGATAAAAAAAGCAATGGAGAGTTTAAATGAAGACCAAAAATTGATTACAATATTATATTATTATGATGATTATTCAATAAAAGAAATATCAGAAATTATGGACATTCCGGAAGGGACAGTAAAATCAAGGCTTTCAAAAGCACGAGAGCTATTAAAACAGAAATTAGAAAAGGAGGAGATTTAGTATGAAAGATGATAAATTTGATAAATCATTAAAAAAACTTATGCAAGAAGATAAAAACATACCAGAAAAAATAAATCAACTCTTTTCAAATTTTGAAAGTGAAGTAGAAATAAAAGAAAATAAAGAAAAAAACAAAGAATTTAATATTTATATGAAACTCACATCTGTAGTGGCTGTTTTAGTAATAATATTTGCAATAGGATTAAATTTGAAAACAGCAAATATTTCTGAAAATAATGCAGTTTTAACAAGTATAACTGCTATAGAGCCAACTAAGACAGAATCTGGAATAATTGCAAATGATTCAAAGTTTACAGTAAAAGTAGAAGGAGAAAATTTAAACACAGAGGCAGTACAAAAAAGTCTTTATGTAGAACCTGCTTTAGATTATACAATAGAAAAAACTCTAAATAAAAATGAATATAAATTGACATTTAAACAAAATATACCAGATAATACAATTGTAAAACTTCAATATGTTAAGGATCAGATTACTCAAGATAGTTGGGCATATCAAACATCTAATAAATTTAGTATTACAAGCACATATCCAGCAAATAATGAATCTGATGTTTCGAAAAAATCTGCAATTGAAATAACATTTTCTTATGCAGATGTAGAAGATTTAGAAAAAAATGTAAAAATTGTGCCAGAAGTAAAAGGAAACTGGAAACATTTAGGAAAAATCTGGAGATTTGAACCAGAAAATGAATTAAAAGATAAAACTAAATATACAGTTACAATAAATAAAAACATAACAGCTCAAAATCAACATCTAGATAGCAATTATTCATTTAGTTTTCAAGTAAATAAATATTCAGACTCAATTTTCAAATATAAGGGCATTTCTATAGATGGTATAGTAAGTGCTAAAGAAAATGAACAAGTAAAAATAGCTTATGATGTAATTAAAAACAATATAGAGTTTGGAAATGTAGAGATAAGTAGATTTAGCAGTATAGATGACTTTATAAATTATTTAGAGACTAATGATTCTACTTCAGCTAGCAAAGTTAATGACTATGAGGTAACAGATTCAAAGAATGACTTTAATGGAGTTTTAAGTTTTAAAAAATCTTTACCAACTGGATATTATGTAGGCAAAATTAATGATAAAAACGGTAATTATTTATTTGAAGTTCCAATCCAAATTTCTAATTTATCTGCTTATGCAATGTCAAGCGAAAGAGACATTTTAGTTTGGGTAGCTCAAAATAATGAGTTAGCACAAAATATAGAAGTTGAATATAAAGATAAAAAAGAAAAAACTAATAGTGATGGAATGGCAACATTTAAAGATATTGCAGATAATTCAAAATCTATAAAATATCTAACAATAAATAAAGAATTGGTAATTGGTGTATTTGGTTATGATTTAAGCACATCATATCCATCAGCATATTTATATACAGATAGAACACTTTATAAACAAACAGATACAATTAATGTTTGGGGATTTGTTCCAATGAGCTTATTCTATAATGCTCCAGAAGATGATTTCTATATTGAATTAAATGGTGAAGGAAAACAAAAAGTAAATATTGGAAAAAATGGAAACTTTACCTATAAATTTAATCTAGAAAATCATATATCTCAAAAAAATATAAGTATAATGTTATATTATAAAGACAAACAAATAGGCTCAAGAGAAATCTCTATTGAGAATTACGAATTACAAAATTATGATTATGAAGTAATTACAAATAAAAATTATTGTCATGCAGGTGAAAAATTTGCTTTTGATGTAAAAGTAACTCATATTACAGGAATTTCAGTACCGAATAAAGCTGTAAGAGTTTATTTTGATGGAAAGGATTATATAAAAACTACAGGCGAAGATGGTATTGCACATTTTGAAATAAATGTAGATGAGGATTTTGAAAATGATTATTCAGATTCCAATATATTATCTATAGAAATATATAATGGAGATGCATCAGAATATACAGGTGTACAAACATCTTTTAATTTAAATATCATCCCAAGGAAAGATTATACTAAGTTTGAAGATACAGATGAAAACACTTATAAAGCTACATTATACAAATTAGATTTAAATAAAAACGCAAATATCAATGATATATCAGAACTTTATAATGGAACTTATGAGACTAAAGTTGATGTTAATTTAATAGAATCAGAAACTACAAGAACAATAAGTGGATATGATTATGATGAATATACTAAGGAAAAAATACCAGAATATGATTATAATACAAAAGAAAATGCAATAAAAATAAAAACAGTAACATCTACAAATGGTATTGTGGAAGCAAATTCTAGTGAATTCAAATTAAAAGACAATACAGAAAATAAAACATATGATTATGAATTAGAATTTTCATATAAAGATGAAGATGGCAAAGAAATAAAAGACGGAACTTATGTTTATACAGACTACTATGATTACAAAAAAGAAGGATATCATTCTGAATATATTGCTGAAGATTTATATAATTTCCCTATAAATATAGAAAAATATTCTACATTTAGATATTTCTTAGAAAATGACAAGGCTAACAATTATGATGAAATTATTGCAAATGTTGGAGATACCATAAATTTTACATTAAAACAAAGCTTAAAAGGTAAAAATAAGGAAATACAAAATAATGGAAAAGTATTATTAATAGTTTCTAAAAATGGAATATTAGATACTACTTTAAGTAATGAGAACAAAATAAGCTATACATTAAAAGATATAGATTTCCCAGGATGTGATATAACATCAGCATATTTTGTAGATGGAAAATTCTATAGAATGCCTACAACATATATTGATTTTGATGAAAAGGCAAAAACAGTTGATGTTGAAATAACAACAGATAAAGAAGAATATAAACCAGGAGATAAAGTAACAGTTAAAGTAAAAACATCTAAAGATGGGAAACCAGTAAAATCAAATGTAAATGTTAGTGTTGCAAATGAAGCTGTATTTGCAATACAAGATGATACTACAAATTTATTAGACACTATTTATCAAAATATTCAGTATCCAGTCTATACTTATTCAAGTTATGAAGATGATTTGGAGATAGAGACAGGAGGAAAAGGAGATGGCGGTGGAGAAGTTAGATCTAAATTTGCAGATACAGCATATTTTGATACAATGGAAACAAATAATAATGGAGAAGCTACTTGTACATTTACACTACCAGATAATGTTACAACATATAGAATAACTGCACATGCAGGAAACAAAGATTTAGAGTTAGGTGTAAATACTAAGAAGATTTCTTCAAAACTTAATTTCTTTATTCAAAGTTCTGCCCCTCAAGGTTTAAAGACATCAGATGATGTAGTATTAAATGCAACATCAATAGCAGACGACAAATATGATGTAAACTACACATTTACAATAAATGAAACAGGTAAAACATTAGAAACAACAGAAACAACAAATAGTATTGCATTTGCTAATTTCGGAAAATTGGATTATGGAACATATCATGCAAAAATAACAGGAAGATATGGAGAAAATATTGATAGCATAGAATATGAATTTAATGTGGTTGAGTCAACACAACAAGTTAGTACAAAAACAACAGAGAATGTTACATCAAATACAGTAATTAAACCAAGTCAAAATCCAATTGTATTAGAAATTTATAATAAAAATATGAGTAAATATCTAAGTTATATTGACTTTATAGAATCCACAACAACAGATAGATTAGATACACAAATTGCATATAATAAAGTACAAGAACTTAAAAATAAATTCTATAATGAAACAAATAATTATGCAAATGACATAAATATATATTCATATACTGGAGACAATGGATATATAAGAAATCTAAAGAATGCAAAAGAAAATATAGTTCTTACAGCATTAGTTAGATATTATAACAGTCAATATTATCATAATAGTGAACAATTAACATTGGGAAAAAATGAGAATATTTTTGAATATTACTTATTGGAATCAGCAAAAGAAAATCCTGTTTTAACTGATTTAAAATATCTAAAAGATGAAAAAAATATTGATAATTATGGTAAATTATTAGTAACATTATCATTTGAATTTTTAGGAGATTATCAAGATGCAAAAGATTTATATAATACAATATCTCTAAATGATGAAGAAAGTAAAGAGTATAAATCAATATGTGCTATAATAGATACATTTATAGCAAAGGATAAAGCACAAGAAAAAATAGATGATCTAATTAAAAATTCACCTTCAGATGAATATTTAAGATTTGCAATAATTTCATTCTTTGAAAATAATTCTGAAGAAATAGGAAATGAACAAAATGTTACAATGAAAAGTGATAAACTAAATGAAAATGTAACAGTAAATGGAATGGAAGTAAAAACATATACAATAAACAATAAAGACTTAAAAGATATTAGTTTTGAAACAAATTCACATGATTTAATGGTTTCATATTATTATCAAACAGATTTAGCAAATATTGATAATAATAATATGAAAAAGGATATTAATATTAGCATAGATAAAAATGTAAAATACGGGAATGTTGTAAACTTAAATGTTGAGTTTTCTGGAAGATATGAAGGGGAAGTTAGAATAGCACTTCCAAATTCATTACGACTTGCTCAAGACCATAATGAACTAATTGATGACTTTTATTATGACAAAGGCTATTACATTCAGAGCAATTACTTAGAATATATAACTGTATATAAAGAGAAAAAATGCACATCAATGAAAATACCTCTTATAGCTACAAATGAAGGAAACTATAAGATAGAGAGTATTGTATGTAATAGTGATGGAATATATCATATTTCAAACTTATTAGATGTGACAATAAAAAAATAAAATTAATAGTGCAATAATAGTGGAGGGATAATTCACAGCTAATCGATATTTAAAGCTGTGAATTGTTCCTGTATTTTTTGTGTTATTTTATTGTATTTTCTAGTAAGTTATGATAGAATTGAAAAGATAATGAAGGAGGAATGTTATGAGTCAATATATAGTAACTGGTATGACATGTGCTGCATGTCAATCACATGTTGAAAATGCAGTTGGCAAATTAGACAATGTTGATTCAGTAAATGTATCTTTACTGACAAACACAATGACAGTTACTGGAACAGCAACTAATGAAGAAATTATAAAAGCAGTTGAGTCAGCTGGATATGGTGCATATCAAAAAAATACTGAAATACAAAAGAAAAGTGCTAGTTCAAAACTTGAAGCAGATGAAAAAGCATTAGAGGACCACGAGACTCCAAAACTTGTTAAAAGACTTATTAAATCTCTAGTTGTATTAATTATTTTAATGTATATCACAATGGGACATAATATGCTTAGGTGGCCTGTTCCAAAATTTTTAGAACATAATCACATCGGGCTTGCAATCACAGAAATGTTACTTGCATTGATTGTAATGTATATAAATAGGGCGTTTTTCATTTCTGGTTTTAAATCATTATTTCATAAATCCCCAAATATGGACACTTTGGTAGCACTTGGGTCAGGTGTATCATTTGGATGGTCACTTTATATTCTATTTAAAATGACATATCTTATAACACAAGGTACAAGTAATGCTGATCTAATGCCATTATACCATAATCAATTATATTTTGAGTCAGCAGCTATGATTCCAGCATTGATTACAGTAGGAAAAACTCTAGAGTCATTGTCTAAAGGAAAAACAACAAATGCTCTTAAAAATTTATTGAAAATGGCACCTAAAACTGCTGTTATTTTAAGAGATAATAAAGAAGTAACTGTAGGTATTGACGAAGTTTCAATTGGAGACATTTTTGTAGTTAGACCAGGTGAAGCAATTCCTGTTGATGGTATAATTATAGAAGGAAATACTGCAGTTGATGAATCAGCACTAACGGGGGAATCCATCCCAGTTGATAAAGATGTTGATGATTTAGTTAAAGCAGCAACAATTAATCAATCAGGTTTTATTAAAGCAAGAGCAACCAGAGTTGGAGAAGATACAACATTTTCTCAAATAATTCAAATGGTAAGTGACGCAGCAGGAACAAAAGCACCAATTGCAAGAATTTCAGATGTTATTTCAGGAATTTTTGTACCAGTAATTATTATAATTGCGGTAATTGTTGCAGTAATATGGCTTATTATAGGAAGTGATATTTCTTATGCATTAGAAAGGGCAATTTCAGTTTTGGTAATAGCTTGCCCATGTGCTCTAGGCCTTGCAACACCAGTTGCAATTATGGTTGGAAACGGAATGGGTGCAAAAAATGGTATTTTATTTAAGACAAGTGAAACACTAGAAAATGCAGGTAAAGTTCAAATTGTTGCACTAGATAAAACAGGAACAATAACAGAGGGTAAGCCAGAAGTGACAGATGTTATAGTTGAAGAGGGAATAACAGAAGATGAATTTATCAAAATTGCATATTCATTAGAATTGAAAAGTGAGCATCCATTGGCAACAGCAATTGTATCTTATGGAGAGTCAAAAAAGATTGAATCTTCTGATGTTAGCAATTTTAAAGCTCTTTCAGGTAATGGACTAACAGGAATCATAGAAGGGCGTAATATTGTAGGAGGTTCATATAAATTCATTTCAGGAAAAGCTACTATTTCCAATAAATTATCAGATGAAGCAAATAGACTTTCAGAAGAAGGAAAGACACCATTATTCTTTTTATGTGATAATAAAGTTTTAGGAATGATTGCTGTAGCAGATGTTATAAAAAAGGAAAGTGCAGAAGCTATAAATCAAATGAAAAATATGGGAATAGAGGTTGTAATGCTAACAGGTGATAATGAAAAAAC
>AUXO013168402.1_pt1 | contig 12976 bp, 12 predicted proteins | sample 768731 | NCBI WGS metagenome assembly AUXO01 (sample SAMN02715735, study PRJNA202380) | gut metagenome | biome: sheep rumen | host: Ovis aries | place: New Zealand: Palmerston North
AATTTGGTAATATATATCTTTTTCCTTTTTTACCGCTAGAAAGAAGAAACGCAGCCATAGATGCAGCCATACCAATACATATTGTAGATACATCACTTTTAATAAAATTCATTGTGTCATATATCGCCATACCACTAGTTATACTCCCACCAGGAGAATTAATATAAATTGATATATCTTCATTTGAAATAGAATCTAAGTATAATAACTCTGAAATAATTATATTAGATAATTCATCATCTATTTCGCCATATAATAATATTATTCTATCTTCTAATAATTTAGAGTATAAATCATATACTCTTTCACCTGTACTAGTTTTTTCTAAAACATTTGGAATATACATAAGATCACCTATTAATATAATAGTATTATTATTAATAATTATTCATATAAAATAATGACAAAATAACGTAATTTATGTTAAAATATAAAATGAAGAATAAAGTAGGTGGAAATATGCTTAGTGTAATAGTTAGATATGAAGATAAAAAATATACTTTTCCAAAAGGTGTTTCTTTATTAGATATCTCAAAAGAATTTCAATCTAATTTTAAAGATAAGATAATAGTAGGTAAAATAGATGGTTCAGTCACAGAATTAAGTACTAAAGTATTTAATAATTGTAAAGTAGATTTTTATGATAAGAATTCATCTGTTGGAAATAAAGTATATGAATCAGGACTAATGTTTTTACTTGTTAAATCTTTTAAAGATTTATATGATGAAGAAGTAAAAATAGATCATTCATTAGATACTGGTATTTATATTAAAACTAATAAAAAGATTAATGATGATATTTTACTTAAAGTAAAAGATAGAATTAATGAATTAATTAGTTTAGATTTACCAATAGATAAATTATTGATTAATAGAAAAGAAGCTATTAAGTATTATGAAAAAATTAAAGAAAATGATAAAGTTAGAATGTTAAAATATAATACTAATACAAATATTAATCTATATAAGTTAGAGAATGATTATGATTATTTCTTTAATAATTTACCAATATCAACAGGTTATATTAAAGAATTTAAATTAACTTTAATTAATAACAATAGTTTTGTAATTACATATCCAAGTATTTATACTAGTAAATTAAATTATAAACATCATGAAAAATTATTTAATGAATTTAATGATTATACATCATGGTTAAAGAAAATAGGTATTAGATCTATATGTGATTTAAATGAAAAAGTTACTAGTGGAATTATAAATGATTATGTATTTTTATCAGAAACTTATCAAAATAATAACTTACTTAAAATAGCAGAAGAAATAAGTAATAATAAAAATATAAAAATAGTTTTAATTTCAGGCCCATCATCTAGTGGTAAAACAACTACTTCAAAAAAATTACAATTATTCTTAAAAGGATTTGGTATTAATCCAAAGACATTATCAATTGATGATTATTTTGTTGATAGAGAAAATACTCCAAAGAAGAAAGATGGTTCTTTAGATTTTGAATCATTAAATGCGATTAATTTAGATTTATTTAATAGAGATTTAACTAAACTATTAAATGGAGAAAAAGTTAGAATACCTACTTATAATTTTGTTTTAGGTAAGGGTGAATATATAAATGAAGCTACTTGCTTAGAAGAAAATGAAATATTAATAATTGAAGGATTACATGCATTAAATAATGAATTAACTTCTTCAATTGAAAAAAAGTATAAATATAAAATATATTTATCACCATTAACAGTATTAAATTTAGATAATCATAATAGAATTAAAACTTCTGATGTTAGATTATTAAGAAGAATAGTTAGAGATAATAGAACTAGAGGATATAATGCATCTGATGTATTAAAAGCATGGCCTTCAGTAAGAGAAGGAGAAGAAAAAAATGTATTTCCTTATCAAGATGAAGCAGATGTTATATTTAATACATCATTATTATATGAAATAGGTATATTAAAGATATATGCAGAACCTCTATTATATTTAGTTGATGAAAAAGATGATAATTATAAAGACGCAGTTAGATTATTAAATTTACTAAAAATAGTATTACCAATACCAAGTGATTGTATTCCAAAAGATTCAATTATTAGAGAATTTATTGGTGATGGATATTTTGTATAGGAGGACACATGATTAAAGTTGCAATTAATGGATTTGGAAGAATTGGAAGATTAGCTTTTAGAAAAATATATGAAGAAGATAATGTTGAAGTAGTTGCGATAAATGATTTAACAGATTCTAAAACACTTTCTCATTTATTAAAATATGATTCAGCACAAGGAATATTTGATAAGAATATATCTTATGATGAAGAAAATATTATAGTAGATAATAATAAAATTAAAATATATAAAGAAAGTGATCCAGTTAATTTACCTTGGAAAGAATTAGATGTAGATATAGTTTTAGAATGTACTGGTATTTTTAGAACTAAAGAAAAAGCTTATAAACATATTGAAGCAGGAGCTAAAAAAGTATTAATATCTGCACCATCTGAAAAAGATGTTACTACAATAGTTTATAATGTTAATCATAAAGAAGTTCCATTAGATGAAGTTATTTATTCATCTGCAAGTTGTACAACAAATGCACTTGCTCCAGTAGCAAAATTATTAAATGATAATTATAAAATAAAGATAGGATATATGAATACAATTCATGCTTATACAAACGATCAAAATCTATTAGATTTACCTCATAAAAAAGGTGATTTAAGAAGAGCAAGAGCAGCAGCATCTAATATAGTTCCATCAGAAACAGGTGCAGCAAAAGCAATTGGATTAGTTATTAAAGATTTAGATGGTAAATTAGATGGAGTATCAACAAGAGTACCAGTAATAACAGGTTCATTAGTAGAACTTACTTGTGTACTTGAAAAAGATGTTACTAAAGAAGAAATAAATGAATTATTTAAAAATAATCAAAATGAAACTTTAGGTTATACTGAAGATGAAATAGTTTCTTCAGATGTAATTGGTATAAGTTATGGTTCTTTATTTGATGCTAGCTTAACAAAAATAATTTCAAACGGAAATGAAAAACTAGTTAAAGTATCTATGTGGTATGATAATGAAATGAGTTATACTTCACAAATGATTAGAGTATGTAAGTTCTTAGGAGAAAACCTATGAGAAGAGAAAGAGAAAAACATATAACTAGATTACATATAATTTTATTCTTTTTAACAATAATAGTTGGAGTATCATTATTCTTTATTATTAAAAATTTTTTAACAAGTAATAAAAAATATATAGAATTTGAACAAGTTATAAAAGATGCTGGTAAAATATATTATAAGATTAATGATATAAGTGTTAATGAAGATGAAGAAGAAGCAGTTGATATTAATACATTAAATAATGAAGGATTATTAAGTGATAATACTTTAATTAAAAAATGTAAGGGATATTTAATGATATCAAATGAATATGATTATGAAAAAGATAAATATAGAATTTATTATAGACCATATATTAGTTGTGGTAAAAAGTATACATCAATTAATTATCAAGAAGTTGTATTAATAGAACTTAATGAAAAATAGGGAGGTAAAGTATGGAAGTATCTAAGTTTTGGACAAAGACGAAAATAATAATATTATTAGTATTATTATCAATAGCATTAATAGTTGCGGGAGCTATTGTATTTAATAGAGCTAGATTAAAAAAAGAATATATTAAGTTAGAAAATAGAATAACTAATGATGCCGCACCTAATTATATGTCTTATGAACAAATTGAATTAAAAGATAATGAATATAGAAAAATTGATATAAAGCAAATTAGGGAAGATAGATTAATTAGTAAAAGAGCAGATGACTGTGATGGATATGTTCTTGTTGAAAATAGTGATGGCACTAATACATATAGAACTTATTTGAAATGTAAAAATATATATACTACAACAGGATATGGTATAGAATCTAAGATGAAAAAAAATACTGTTAAGACTCAAACAGAAAAAGATACACAAAAACCAAATATTACTTTAATTGGTTCAAGTACTATGACAGTTAATGTAAATGAAGAATTTAAAGATCCAGGTGCAAGTGCATCAGATAAGATTGATGGAGATTTAACAGATAAGATTAAAGTATCTGGTAAAGTTGATACAACTAAAGAAGGAACATATACTTTAACTTATAAAGTAAGTGATAAAGCAGGAAATGAATCTTCTAAAAAGAGAACTGTAATAGTATCAAAAAATAAGAATGTTAAGATAAATGAAAAAGATACTGTAGTACCAGTAATAGTATTTAAAGATGAAAATTCATATCAAAAAATATGTGTTGGAGAAAAAGTAAATGTATCTAAAGATGGAGTATATGGATATACTGCTAGAGATGATATAGATGGAGATTTAACAGATAAAGTTAAAGTTTCAGGACAAATTGGTGTTATGAATACTATTGGAGAATATACTATTAATTATAGTGTTACAGATAAAGCAGGAAATGAAGCTACTTCAAAGAGAAAATATAGTGTAATTAATTGTAGTACACCAAATAATCAAAGTACTTCTTCAAATACAAGTAATCAAGTTAGTACAAATAATAGTAATACTAATAATTCTAATACTAGTACAAGTACTAGTTCAAGTAATGTTAATACAAGTACTAATGAAACAGTAGAAACTAATGTAACTACTTATCCAACTGGTATTAATGCTCCAGATACAGTATATGTTACTGTAGGAGGAAGAGAATCTATTAATGCTTCTGTATTACCAAGTAATGCTTCTAATAAGACATTAAAATATAATGTTATTAATCCTAATATTGCATCTGTTGATTCAAATGGTGTAGTAACAGGAAAAATAGTTGGAGAAACTAGAGTAACTATTACAACTTCTAATGGTAAAACAAGAGGAGTAATAATAATAGTAGAATAAAAGAATGTTAAACATTCTTTTTTTATGGTATAATTTTAATAGTGAGGTTATTATGAAAACAATACAAGATATTAATATTGATAATAAAAACGTAATAATTAGATTTGATTATAATGTTCCAATAGAAAATGGAATAATATTAGATGATACAAGAATAATTAAAAGTTTAAAAACTCTTAATTATGTATTAGAAAAAGCAAATAAAGTTATTATTTTATCTCATTTAGGAAGAATAAAGAATAAAGAAGATTTAGATAAAAATACTTTAAAACCAGTATGTGATTATTTAAGTAAATTATTAAATAAAGAAGTTACTTTTTGTGATTATAAGAATTTAGATGTGATTAAGAATAACAAAATTATAATGATGGAAAATACTAGATTTTTTGATTTAGATAATAATAAAGAAAGTTCTTGCGATTTAAAATTATCTAAGTATTTTGCATCATTTGGAGATGTATTTATAAATGATGCTTTTGGAGTATCACATAGAGAGAATGCATCTAATGTAGGAATATCTAAGTTTTTACCATCTGCAAATGGATTTTTAATAGAAGAAGAAATAAATAATTTAAATAAAGTTATTTCTCCAAATAGACCTTTTGTTACTATTATGGGAGGAGCAAAAGTATCTGATAAGATTAAAATTATAGAAAATTTATTACCAAAAGTAGATAAATTATTAATAGGAGGGGCATTAACATATACTTTTTTAAAAGCAAAAGGATATAATATAGGTTCTTCACTTCTTGAAGAAGATTATATTACTTATTGCGCTAATTTACTTAATAAGTATAATGATAAAATAGTATTAATCTGTGATAATTATGTCAGTGATAATGGTAAAAAAATATTAGTGGATATTGATGATATGAAAGATAATTATATAGGTTATGATATTGGAAATAAAACAGTAGATTTATTTAAAAAAGAATTAAAATGCGCAAATACTATATTTTTTAATGGTGCACTTGGTATGTTTGAAAATGAATATGAGTATGGTACTAAAGAAATAATTAAATATTTAAATACTTTAGATTCATTAATAGTTATTGGTGGAGGAGATACCATAAATGCAGTTAATAAATATTTAGATAATAATAAGTTTATAATATCAACAGGAGGAGGTGCTTCTTTAACTTATTTAGAAGGAAAGAAGTTACCAGGTATAATAGAGGAGTAGTATGAAAAAGTTTAAATATAATATTATTATTTTAGTTATTGTTTCATTTTTAGTTATATTTTTATCTATGAAAGATAATTTTAGTGAATCAATTAAACAGTTATCTAGTTTAAATATAGAATTTCTTTTAGTAGCAGTATTGTTTATGCTTATGAATATATTTTTTCAAAGTTTATCTCAATATAGATTCTTAAAAGAAGTTAAAGAAGATTATAGTTTTTTATCTTGCTTAAGATTAATAACAATCGCAATGTTTTTTAATGCGATAACTCCATTTTCATCAGGTGGTCAACCATTTGAAATGTATTTATTAAATAAAGAAGGAATAAAAGTAAGTGATTCTGCGAATGCATTATTACAAAACTTTATTACATATCAATTTGCGTTAATCTTTATGGGTGCAGCATCAATAGTATTAAATAAAGTAATAGGTATATTCCCAGGAGATAATTTACTTAAAAATATTGTTTTAGTAGGTTTTATTATAAATATTATTGTTATGAGTTTAATAATATTTATTTCAAGAGCAAAAAAACTTAATACAAAAATATTTTCTAAGATTTTTAATTTTGTTTTTTCTTTTAAATTTATAAAAAATAAAGAAGAAAAGAAATTAAAAGCAGAAAAAACATTAGATGATTTTTATAATAGTACCGCAATTATGAAGAATAATAAAAAGAATACTATATTAAGTTTTATATTTAATTTATGTAGTTTACTTTGTTTATATATGGTACCTTTATTTGTACTATATTCTTTAAATGATTTTGAAAGTATAAATATTATTAAATCAATAGTATTATCAGGATATACATTCTTAATAGGATCATTTGTTCCAATTCCAGGAGCAGCAGGAGGACTTGAATATGGTTTTATGGACTTCTTTGGCATTTTTATAAAGGGTTCATTATTAACTGCTTCTATGCTTCTATGGAGATTAATAACTTATTATTTTGGTATTGTAATAGGTGGAATTACATTAATGATGTATAGAAAGAAGGAATAACATGAGAATTGGCATTTTTACAGACACATATTTACCTTATGTTAGTGGACTTGTAACATCTGAATTAATGCTTAAAAAAGCATTAGAAAAAATGGGACATGAAGTATATATAGTAACTGCAAATCTAGAAAATTTTAAATTTATAAATGATAAAGAAGAAAAAATAATAAAAATACCTGGTTTACCAATAGGAATATATGATGCGAGATTAACAGGTATATATTCTATTAACGCAATTAATGCGATTAGAAAATGGAAATTAGATATAATTCATAGTCAAACAGAGTTTGGTGTAGGTACATTTGCACGAATAGTATCAAAGCAATTAAATATACCTTTAGTGCATACATATCATACTATGTATGAAGACTATGTATACTATATTACAAAAGGTTATTTTGATAAGCCTAGTAAAAAAATAGTAGAATATTTAACTAAGTTTTATTGCGATAAAACAGTAACAGAATTAATTGTGCCTTCAAGAAAAATATATAATATTTTTATTAATAAATATAAAGCAAATAAACCTGTTAATATAATAGGAACAGGAATGGATATAGATAGATTTAATAAAAATAATTTTAGTGAAAAAGAAGTTAAAAAATTAAAAGAAAAATATGGTATTAAAGAAGATGAATTTGTAATTGGATCTGTTAGTAGAATTGCTAAAGAAAAGAGTATAGATAGAATAATAGATAATTATAAAGAAGTATTAGAAAGAATTCCTAATTCTAAATTATTACTTGTAGGAGATGGACCAGATAAAGAAGAATTAATGGATCAAGTGAAAAGATTAAAATTAACTAAAAATGTAATATTTACTGGAAAAGTACCAATAGAAGAAATACAAATTTATTATCAATTAATGGATGTATTTACAACTTTTTCAGTTACGGAAACTCAAGGTTTAACTGTAATTGAGGCAATGGCATCGTCTCTTCCAGTACTTGCGATTAGAGATGATAGTTTTGTTGATTCAGTAATTAATGGAAAGAATGGATATTTATTTGATACTGATGAAGAATTTAGAAATAATTTATATAAGATATATGATTCAAAAGAACTATATAGAGAATTATCTAATAATGCTTCATTGCTTTCAAAAAAACATTCTATGGAAGAATTTGGTAATAGAGTATTTGATGTATATTTAGATACAATTAAAGAATACAATGATAAAAAATTAAATATAAATAATATAAAAGAAGTTATTAAAAATACTAAAAATAGTGATAAGAAAACAAAGAATGATTAAATCAAAAATCATTCTTTTTCTTTCGACAAAAAAAGTCAAAAAAAATTGATTAAAAATATAAAAAAATGTAGTATAATCGAAGAGGACGGTAAGAAAAGGAGAATAAAAATGGGTAAGAAAACAATATTAGTAGTAGATGATAATACGAAGTTTTCAAACACTGTAAAAGATTATTTTAGTAATAATGAATCAGTATATGTGAAATACCAGGCAAAGGATGGAGAAGAAGCAATTAGAATTATTAAAGATAATGATGTTGATATTATCTTATTAGATTTAGTTATGCCAAATAAAGATGGTATATTTATGCTTGAAGAATTACAAAGACTTAATATTAAGAAAGATATTATAGTTATGACTTCATTTAATTCTGAATCAATTATAAGAAAAACTTCATCTTTAGGAGTTAATTATTTTATGGCAAAACCATTTGAATTAAAAGATTTAGAAGTAAGAATTAAAAGAATGATAGAATTACCAAATAGTAAAGATAATGAAAATAGAGATTTAAAAATGAGTTTGACTAAACTATTACATGAACTTGGAATGCCATCTCATATTAAAGGATATGAATATATTAGAGAAGGAATATTAATGCTTTATAATGATCCAAGTATTATTGGAGGAATAACTAAAGAATTATATCCTGAAATCGCAGATAAGTATAATACTTCTGTTTCTAGAGTTGAAAGAGCAATTAGGCATGCGATAGAAGTTAGTTGGAATAGAGGAAATATTGATTTAATGGAAGAAGTATTTGGTCATAGTGTTGACTATGATAAAGCTAAACCAACTAATAGTGAATTTATAGTAACACTTGCGGATAAGTTAAAATTAGAATACCAATTTTCTTAGATAGAGAGTAATTGGTATTTTATATTGAAAAAAATATATTATTGTGTTAATATTTTACTATAAGGTAGGTAATAATATGAAAAGAATAATAAAGGTGTTTCTTGCTATTTTAGTAGTATCTTTTATGACTGGATGTAAAAAGGATTATAACGCAATTACTTATACAAAATTTGTAGAAACTTTTAGAGATAGACAAGGATTCTTAGTTAATAATCAATCTTTAAAATATGAAGAAACTTTTGAAAGATGTTTTGAAGCAGCAAGTGATAATGTACAGTTCTTATATTATGAATTTAAAGATGATAATGCTGCAAAAGAATATATAACTAAAAATTATGCTAATAGAAAAAAATATAAATTTCATAATAAAGGAAATTATATAACAGTAAAGTGTACTAATGGTATGTATTTTTATGCAATTCAAATTGATAAGACTATTATAATTGGAGATTCACAAGTTAAGAAAAATAGAAAAGAAATTAAAAAAATATTTAAAGAACTTGGTTATTAAAATGGAGTAAAATATGGTTAAAAAGGCGATTAATATACTTATATTCCTATTTATATTTTCGTTATATTTTGTTTCGTTCTTACTTATATATGATACTTTTAGAGAAAGAAAATTAAAACAATTAGAGACTGGCGCACTCGATACTTTTGATAAACAAGTTAAAGTAAAAGAAGTTAAAAATGAAGAACCGGTTAATACATATGATGAAGATTTAAGTTATGGAAATTATACAATTTTAGGAAAGGTAGAAATACCAAAGATAGGTTTTACTTCAGTAATTATTAAAGAATATACCTATAGCGCTATGAGTATTGGTGTTATTAAATCTTATGGAGTAGAATTAAATGAACCTGGAGGATTTGTACTTGCGGGTCATAATTTTAGAGGTAGAAGTTTATTTATGTATAATATACATAGATTAGTTGAAGGAGATGTAATATATATTACAGATACTTCTGGTAGAAAAATGGAATATGTAGTTTATGAAAAAATAAGATATTTTTCACCAAGTGATGCTTCTATATATAGAAAATATGATAATTATCATGTTACTTTAGTAACGTGTGAAGATGGTGGACAATCAAGAATTGTTATAAAAGCAAAATCTGAATAAAGGTATTTTATACCTTTATTTTTTTTGATATAATACTTTTGAAAAAGTTGGTGAAATAAATGAATTATGAAGTAATAAATGAAAAAAATTATGATATATATTTATATAAAACAGATAAGTTTAAAACAATTAGTATTAGTACTGTTTTTATAAATGATTATAATAAAGATGAAATAACTAAAGAAAAATTTCTTTCAGAATACTTAATTAATAGTAATAATATTGCAAAAGATGAAGTATCAATGAGTAAAAAATATATGGAATTATATGAACCTAGTTTATCAATAAATGATTACTTTTTAGATAAACATCATAAAGTATATACAGCAGTATTTTTAAATGAAAAATATACTGAAAAAGGGTATGATAAAAAAACAATAGATTTTTACTATAATATTATTTTTAATCCAAATGTGGATAAAGGTATTTTTAATGAAAGTAATTTTAATTTAATTAAATCAAAATTTATTTCATGGTACAAATTAGATGAAGAAGATTCTAGATCAATCGCTTATTTCAATTCATTAGCAAATATATCAGATGATATACCACTTAGAATAGATTATAGAGGTAATCTAGAAGACTTAATGAAAATAAAAAGAGAAGAATTAAATAAGTATTATTTTGATAAAATAAATAATAGTAAAGTATCTGTTTTTGTAATAGGAAATTATAATGATAATATAATAAAATGCATTAAAGATAATCTAAAAAATGTTAAAAGAAATGATTATAAATTGAATAAATTTTTTGATGTTACAAGTGTAAAAAATGTTAAGAATATAGTAGAAGAAAAAGATTTTAATCAATCAATAATATATTTAATATATAAGATTATTGGAATGACTGATAGAGAAAGAACTTTAGTTTTACCAGTACTAAATAATATTTTAGGAGGAGATTCCGCAAAATTATTTAATAATGTAAGAGAAAAGAATTCACTTGCGTATTACTCTTATTCTAGTTTTTCTTCATCAAATAATATTCTATATATGTATGCAGGTATATCTAAAGAAAATTATGAAAAAGCATCTTTTCTAATGAAAGAACAATTAGAAGAAATAAAGAATGGAAATATTAAAGATGAAGAATTAGAAAATGCAATTAATTCTTTAGAATCTTCTGTACTTACTTGTTTTGATAGTATTGGTTCATTAAGTAATAATTTAAAAGGAAGAGTATTATTAGATTTACCATCTTTAGAATACTATCAAAATGAATATAAAACAGTTACAAAAGAAGAAGTAATTAATCTAAGTCATAAATTAGAGTTAGATGTAGAATATTTATTAAAGGGGGTAAAATAATGAAGTATATTAATCTAGATTTAGTTGATGAAAAAATATTATATGATAAATTAGATAATGGTTTAGACGTATACATTGTTAGAAAAAAAGACTTTAATTCAAATTATGCATCTTTTGTATCTAAATTTGGTGGACTTGATATTGAATTCATTCCGATTGGAGAAAAAGACTATGTTAAAATGCCTTCTGGAATTGCGCATTTTTTAGAACATAAATTATTTGAACAAGAAAATGATCCAAAAGTACATGACTTTTATAAACAAAGTGGAACATATGTTAATGCTATGACTGGGTATAAAAGAACTAAATATATTATTAACGGACCAAAGAACTTTAAAAAAAATCTAGAATTTTTATTAGATTTTGTAGAATCTCCATATTTTACAGATCAAAATATTGAAAAAGAAAAAGGTATAATAATTGAAGAAGCTAAAATGTGCTTAGATGATAAATCAAGATTATTTTATCAAACAGTACTTAAGAATTTATATAATGAAGTTCCATATGATAAAAAAATAATTGGTGATATAGATGATATAAAATCAATGACCAAAGAAGATATTTATAAGTGTTATAATTCTTTTTATCATCCATCTAATATGGCTCTTTTTGTGGTAACTAATGAAGATGAAAATGATATATTAGAACTTGTAAAGAATAATCAATCAAAAAAAGAATTTAAAAAAGATTTTAATATAGTTAGAAAGATTTATAATGAAGATATTAATGTAAGAAAAGAATATGAAGAATTATTAGAGGATGTTAAAGAAACAAGAGTAGGCTATTCTTTAAAGTTTAGATTAAAAGATTTTGATGTAACTAGAAAAGAATTAATATATTATTTATATATATTTTTAGGAATGAAACTTGGTAATTTATCTACATTTAATTTATCTTTAAAAGAACATGGTTTAATTAAAAATGATATTGGTTATTCTGTAGATAATTTAATTAATGGTACTGATGAATTTATAACAGTTCATATATATAGTTTAACTGATAATACTAATGAATATATTAAATTATTAGAAGATAATTTAATTGATAATAATTATAATAAAGAAGATTTTGAGTTATATAGAAAAAATATGATTTCAGATTTTAATTATGATTTTAATAGTGTAAATGGAATAATGTCCTTTTTAGTAGGTGAATATTCATATGAAGATAAAATAGATGAAGAAAGTATAGAAAAAGTTAAAAACTTAAACTATGATAGATTTATTGAAGTAATGAAACATTTTAATTTAAATAATAAATCTATTGTAGTTATGAAGAATAAAAAATGATATAATAACAATAATCAAATGATTATTGCTTCTTGTTTACGTAGCTCAGTAGGATAGAGCAATCGCCTCCTAAGCGATAGGTCGGCAGTTC
>AUXO010425184.1_pt1 | contig 12975 bp, 13 predicted proteins | sample 768731 | NCBI WGS metagenome assembly AUXO01 (sample SAMN02715735, study PRJNA202380) | gut metagenome | biome: sheep rumen | host: Ovis aries | place: New Zealand: Palmerston North
TGACCCCCTGCTTGTAAGGCAGGTGCTCTAACCAACTGAGCTAATCGTCCAAAACACCTCTAGACGTATTTAATAATACCATCTAGAATAAGGTTTGTCAATAACTTTTTAAAAAATTATTTTAATTAGACTTAATTTTTTTCAATTTACTTTCAATCCATATAGGAAGATTTTTTTCTAATAAATAAAATCCAGAACCTGTTTCAATAATTTTACGTTTTTTAGAAAAACGTTTTATCTTATAATTAATATTTTTAATACTTAACTTTACGTGATTCTGTAAATCATCAACATCAATCACTTCAGCATAAATATAATCACCTATTGCTACGTAATCATACAAACTTTTAACATAATTATCTGAAACTTCAGAAATATGAATTAATCCACTATAAAACTCATCTAAAGATACAAATACACCATAAGATTCAATACCGGTTACGCAACATTTAACAATTTTACCAATTTTATACTTACTCAAATTGCTTCACCTCTAAAAAAGATTATACACGTTATTTCAAAAATAGGCAAATACTTTTAAAATATATTAAAATATGATAAAATAAACAAAGGTGATTTAAAATGAGTAAAGAAGAAGAAAAAATAATAGAAATAATAGACCAATTAAAACCATTTTTAATGGCTGATGGAGGAGATATTTCATTTGTAAAATATGAAAATAATATAGTATATATAAAACTACTAGGAGCATGTCAAGATTGTAGCATTATAGATATCACATTAAAAGATGTAATAGAAGCAAACATTATCGACGAAGTACCAGAAGTATTAGAAGTACAATTAGTGGATAACTATCAATAAACTAACCAATCTACATTAGGTAAACTATAATATAAAGATAAATAAAAATATACATTTTTAATAAAATTTTCAAAATTATTAATTTTATTTAATATTAAATATATTTTAAATTCAGAAATAGAATCATAGAAAATTGAATCACATAACTCAAAAAAATAAGAAGGATACATCAATCTAGATAAAAAAACAATTGATTCACCAGATGATTTTATGAATTGTAAAATATATTTTTTTATTTGTTCAAAACTAATATCCTTATAAAAAAAATTATACTTTAAAAATTCAGAAAAATCCCTAAATCGAACATCTACAATCAAATTTAATGGATTATAAAATTCAAAAAAACTTTCTAAACCAGAAATTTTTACATGATTAATTGACAAATTTAAAGGAACATTAAAATTATAAAGTAATTGTATAGAATTTTCCGCTAATCCAATAAAATATCTAGACGAACTATAAATTATAGGAAATTTTAATTTAAAATTTTCAATTTCATACTCAAAATAATCAACTCTATTAATAAAAGAATTACGCATTTTTAAAGAAAAATTATCATCGCTATTAAATAAATAAAATGAATTGTAATAATAAAATAAATAAGTAACATCAACTACATTGTTAAAAAAATTACTACTTCGTAATAAAACAAAATTATTATTATCAATGACAGAATATATTTCTCCATATTTATTTAAAATAAAACTATGACAATAAATATTATATTTTTTTAAATAAATACTCATTTCATAAGAAGATTTTATTTTATCTACATCTTTACAAGATAAAAAATAATAATAACAACCATTTAAATAAAATTTATAATTATTCTTTTCTATTAAAATTTTATTAGGATATAAATTATAATAATAAATTATTTCATTAATCAAAAATATCACCTAATAAAATTTATTCAAAAAAAAGATATTTTATCTAGATAAAATATCTTTAATATCAGAAACCATTAACTTATAATTATTTAATTCCTCCAAAAGTAAATTATTTTCTTCAATTAACTTAGAATTTTTCTCACGCTCAGCCAAATAAAGTTGTTCAAAATCATCATTTTCATATTGAACTTGATTTACTTGAGCAGGTTGATCGTATACTGATTCTACTTGTACAGGTTGTTCATATTGAACCATTTCCTCTGAAACAGGTTGTTCATATTGAACTGGTTCTACTTGTACAGGTTGATCATATTGAACTGGTGCTACTGGAACAGGTTGTTCATATTGAGCTGGTTCTACTTGTACAGGTTGTTCATATTGAACTGGTGCTACTGGAACAGGTTGTTCATATTGAGCTGGTTCTACTTGAACAGGTTGTTCATATTGAACTGGTACTACTGGAACAGGTTGTTCATATTGAACTGGTGCTACTGGAACAGGTTGTTCATATTGAGCTGATGCTACTGGAACAGGTTGTTCATATTGAGCTGGTGCTACTTGAGCAGGTTGTTCATATTGAGATGGTGTTACTTGAACAGGTTGTTCATACTTTACTGGTTGATCATTTATAATTGGATTTAATTGAACAGGATCATTACTACTTTCAGAAGTAGATGTAACATTAAACTTATATCCTTTATTCAACATATCAACAGAATTAGCTAAAAGTTTTAAAGCTCTTCTATCTAAAACCTTTATATTATTCAATCCATCAATAGATAAATCAGGAACAGCAGCACTTCCAGTAGTTTTATTTTCTTTAATAATTTTTTGTAATGTCAATTTAACATTTGACCACTCAACATCATCAATTATATTTGTACCAACTATAGTTCCACCTTGATTAATAACTTTAGTAACATAAATATTCATACGACCTTGAATATCAATTTCATTTAAAGAAAAAATAAAGTAATTATTACTTCCATCGCCAAAATACCTAACAACAGAAACTTCCATACTTTGATTATTCGCATTTAATATAACTAGTCTATTCATAAATCCTAGCCTCCCTTTTATCCTAATAAACATTATATACAAAAAAAAACTTATTTTCAAGTTTTTTTATTATTTTTTTATTCACATTATTCAACTGTCGCATATATATGAATATTTTTATTAAAATTAAGCTCAAAATATTTTCCTAAATCACGCATTCCAAACTTATTATCAAAACACTTAATAACTTCTTTATCATTATAAATAATATAATTATCAACAAAAAATAAATTAGATAAATCATTCATTTCAAATAAAAATATAGAATAATCTTCATTTTCAATAAAAGTCTCATATACATCATATTTATTTCCATTTTGTACAAATTTATAGAAAAAGCCAGTCTTAATTCCACCAATTAATTTAGAAAAATTATTTTCCTCATATATAATATCATTAAACTTAAAAGAATAATGATTACTTATAAAATCATATACATCGAAAATATTAAATCTATCTTTATTATAAATCTTTATACCCCGCTTTTCATTTCCAGCAACAACAACTTTTTTGGTTTTCAAATTAAATTCATATTGAATCTTATTTTTTTCATCAAAATAATAAACAGAATCAGCAACTACACCTTGTACATAACCATCAAAAGAAATTTTAAAATTACTTTTAATTATATCAATTTTTTTAGATTTATAATCAACAACATAAGCATTATTAAAATAGCCTTTATCTAAATTAGAATAATCAGCAATAAAATATAAATTATCTACATTAGCAACTATCTTTTGAAAATAAACATCATTAGAAAAAATATTTAAATTCTCAATACCATCTTTATTAATAATATAAATACCATTATAACTACTAATCAACAAATTCAAATTTGATAAATTATTGGAATAAATATACAATGGACCTTCATGAATTACATCCTCTAAATTATTATAATCATCATTAAAATTATCAATTTTAGAAACATAATTATCAATAACAACATTTTTACCTTTTATACTATTATAATACATAAATTTTGAATCTTTACTACATAACATATTTGTATAAATAGCATTTTTTTCAAAAACAGGCAAAACACATTCATAGCCATCATTAGAAATATATTTAATATCTACAATTTTCTTTTTTTTACCATTAATATCATCATACACTTTGAATATATAATCACGATTATTAACATTTATATCAAAAAAATAATTCTTTTTTTCACCAACAGAATAAGGTGTATATTTTTCCTCAATATTAAATTTCAAATCAGAAATTTCTAAATAATATTTAACATTATACCCATCAAAAAAGAAATTAAATAATATTCTAAACAAATAGTAAAAAATAAATAATAATAATAAAAGTTGTAAATATTTTTTCACAATAACACCTCAAATATTTATTTTTTACTAATATTTAAGCCATATTTTTTCTTTTCTTTCATCATTCTATCCGTAATATTTGTCTCAATTTCTGCCAAAGCATTTTTATCAATGTTAGATAACTCAATATATTCTTTTATAGTATCTATATAAACTTTACCCCAAATCAAACCAGTCTGAACTTTTAAATCATTAAACATATCAGGCGTAACAGCAGTAAAAAAATAACCAAATAATAATCTTTTTTGCGCAAGAAGAATTCTTCTATCAGTAAGTACAACAACATATGTAGTAATAATATCTAATGGATTATTATTTTTTTGAGCACCAAAAGCAAATAAAATTTTTTCCTCAGAATTAATATGTTTTTCTATAACTTTACAGTGAGCTTTTAATCTCCAAGCAATTGTCATAGGATATTTTTTCTTAAAATTTTTAACCATATTATACAAATCATTCATATTATCGCCTCTCTTTAATATATTTTACAATTAAATAAAAAATCTTTCAAGTACAAAAAAAATATATAACAAAAATGTTATATATTCAAAATTAAATCATATACTCATCTTCTAAAAATTTTTCAAAACTCCAATTTCTAACTTCATCCATATCAATACCATTTTCACAAATATATTCTTTGTGTTCAATTAACTTATTTCGACACCATTCACTCAACTCACTACTTCTATTTCCAAGTTGTGGTAAATAATTCAAAGCGTCAATTACCAAATTAAACCTATCAAGCTTATTTTGAACCCTCATATCAAACGGAGTAGTAATAGTACCTTCCTCTAAATAACCATGAACATGCATATTTTGATTATGTCTTTTATAAGTCAATTGATGAATTAAATCAGGATATCCATGAAAAGCAAAAATAATAGGCTTATCAACAGTAAATAATGAATCATAATCATCATCAGATAAACCGTGAGGATGTCTTGATTGCAATCTCATTAAATCAACAACATTTACAACACGAACCTTTATTTCAGGAAAATTTTTTCTTAATATAGTAACAGCCGCAATTGTCTCTAAAGTAGGAGTATCCCCACAGCATGCCATTACAATATCAGGTTCATAACCTTGATCATTACTTATAAAATCCCAAATACCTATACCTTTAGTACAATGCTTTACTGCTTGTTCCATCGTAAGCCATTGGCCACGTGGATGTTTCGAAGCAACAATAACATTAATATAATTCTTAGTTTTAATACAATGATCAAAAACAGACAATAAACAATTTGCATCAGGAGGAAGATACATACGAACTATATCAGCCTTCTTAGTAACCAAATGATTTAAAAAGCCTGGATCTTGATGAGTATAGCCATTATGATCTTGTTGCCAAATATGAGAAGATAAAACATAATTAAGTGAAGCAATATCAGCTCTCCAAGGTAATTCACTTGTAACTTTTAACCATTTAGCATGCTGACTTGCCATTGAATCAACAATACGAATAAAAGCCTCATAACTATGAATAAAACCATGACGTCCAGTCAATAAATAACCTTCTAACCAGCCCTCACATAAATGTTCAGACAACATAGAATCAAGAACACGTCCATCATTGTTTAAAAATTCATCATTCCTATAAATATTACCTTCAAATTGACGACTAGTTTCCTCAAATACCGCATTTAATCTATTAGATAAAGCTTCATCAGGTCCAAAAACCCTAAAATTACGATTGTCATCATTTAACTTAATAACATCACGAACATATTTACCAAGTTCTCTCATATCTTGAGCGACAGTCTTTCCAGGAACATCAACTCGTACCGCATAATCCCTAAAATCAGGAACTCTTAAAGGCTTTAATAATAAACCTCCATTTGCATTTTTATTAGAACCCATACGTCTATCACCAACTGGAGCAAGTTCTCTAAGTTCTGGAATCAATGAGCCGTTTTCATCAAATAATTCTTGTGGTCTATAACTTCTAAGCCAAGCCTCTAGTGTTTTTAAATTTCCAGCCTTTTCCTGATTAACAATAACAGGAACTTGATGAGATCTAAAAGTACCTTCTACTTCTAAACCTTCAACATATTTAGGACCAGTCCATCCCTTTGGAGTTCGTAAAATAATCATTGGCCAAATAGGACGTTCCTCATCACCACTATAAGCATTTTCTTTTATTTTTTTTATATCTTCAATAACTTTTTCTAAAACCTCTGCCATACATTCATGCATATATGAAACATCAGAACCCTCAACATAATAAGGTCTCCAACCACAACCTACAAAAAAACTTTCTAATTCCTTTTTAGATATTCTAGAAAAAATTGTAGGATTAGCAATTTTATAACCATTTAAATGCAATATTGGCAAAACAACACCATCAGTCTTAGGATTTAAAAATTTATTTGAATGCCATGAAGTAGCAAGTGGTCCAGTCTCAGCTTCACCATCACCTACTACACAAGCAGCTATTAAATCAGGATTATCAAATACTGCACCAAAAGCATGTGCCAAGCTATAACCTAATTCCCCACCTTCATTAATAGAACCTGGTGTTTCAGGTGCTACATGACTAGATATTCCTCCAGGAAAACTAAACTGCTTAAATAATTTTTTTAAACCTGCTTCATCCTGAGTAATATTTGGATATACCTCACTATAAGTTCCCTCCAAATATGTATTTGCAACTAAAGCATTTCCTCCATGACCTGGTCCAGAAATATAAATCATATTTAAATCATGTTTTTTTATAATTCTATTTAAATGGACATAAATAAAATTTTGACCAGGAACAGTACCCCAATGACCAACAACATTAGGTTTAACTTGTTCCAAAGTTAGTGGTTCTCGCAATAAAGGATTATCCATCAAATATAATTGTCCTACAGATAAATAATTAGCAGCTCTAAAATATGCATCTATTTTTTGTAGTTCATCATTACTTAATACATTTTCTAAACTATTATCCATTGATATTACCTCCATTTTCATTATATATTATTTACAAACATTAAACAAATAATAAATAAAAAATAACAATAACTTGACAAAAAATTAACAAAATAAATAAATAAAAAAAATAATATATTATCTTGCAAATATATTACTTTTTTGTATTTTTATAATAATTAATTTCAGATAGTAAAGAAATAATTTCATCAATTTCTTCATCATCATAATCTAAACTATCCAAAGCCATAATTAAAGATTCCAAACTATCATATTTTTTATAATCAATATTATAACTCTCCAACAAAGAAATTTGATTATTAGACAAAAAAATATCATTACCCCTATTATGCATAAAATTATTTTCTAAATCTAAACCATCAACTAAAGAATCAATATCATACTTTTCCATTCAATAAAATCGACACCGCCTTCATTACAGATAAACGACCATATTCATAAGTTAAAGAACCTTGTTGATAAGCAATAAATGGAGATCTAATTGGTCCATCACAAGAAAGTTCAATAGAAGAGCCCTGTGTAAATGTACCTGCTGCCATAATCACTTTATCACTATATCCTGGCATATCCCAAGCTTCAGCAGTTACAAAAGAATCTATAGGAGAAGCATACTGAATACCTTGACAATAAGAAATCAAATCAGAAGAATTACCAAAAATAATATTTTGAACAATATCAGCGCGTACTTCATCATATTTAGGTTCAACATTATATCCTAACTTTTCCAATAAACAGCTAGTAAAAATCGCAGTTTTTAAACTAGAAGCAACAACGCTAGGAGCAAAAAATAACCCCTGCAATAAAAATTTATTTATACCTAAAGTAGGTCCTACTTCACATCCCTCTCCCGGCAAAGTAAGTCTTTCACCACATAATTTAATTAAATCAGAACGTCCAACTATATATGCACCATTTGGAGCTATACCACCACCCAAATTTTTAATTAACGAACCAACACATACATCTGCACCAACTTGAGTAGGCTCTAACTTATCAACAAATTCACAATAACAATTATCAATCATTATGATAACATCACGATCGACCTTTCTAATCTGAGAAATAACATCACGAACTTTATCAATAGTTATACTTTTTCGAGTAGAATAGCCCTTAGATCTTTGAATTTCAATTAACTTAACAGGAGAGTTTTTTAGACGTGTAATAATAGAATCAACATCAAATTCATCATCAATCAAATCAATCTGTTCATATCCAATACCAAAAGACTTTAAAGAACTATCATTATCTTTCAAACCTATTACCTCATCTAAAGTATCATAAGGCTTACCAGTAATACTTAACATAACATCTCCTGGGCGAAGTAAAGCAAATAAACATACAGTCAAAGCATGACTTCCAGAAATAAATTGACTACGAACTAATGCATCTTCACATTGAAATATATCAGCATAAATACGCTCAATAACATCTCGTCCAATATCACCATATCCATAACCAGTAGTACTATTAAAATGAGTCTCAGAAACCTTATTATTATGAAAAGCACGTAAAACCTTCATACTATTATATTCACATATCTCATTAACAGACTTTATCTGAGAAGAAATCAAAGATTCAACTTCACAAGATAAATTTAAAACATCATCACGTATACCAAAATCTTTATACATCTAATATCCTCCATCCACTCTAATAACAGAACCATTTATATAACTTGCTTCTTCAGAAGCTAAAAAATAAACTACATTTGCAATCTCATCAGGTTCAGCAAATCTTCCAAGTAAAATTTTTTTTTCCTCTTTTTTCTTAAAATCATCATCTAATTCACTATTCATATCAGTATTAATCCAACCAGGAGCAACACAATTAACACGTATCTTAGGAGAAAGTTCTACAGCCAAATTATGAGTAAGAGAAATAACTCCTGCCTTCGATGCATCATAATCCAAACTATATGGATAATACGTATCAATACCATTTGTAGAAGAAATATTTATAATAGAACCTTTATCAATATATTTACTAACAGCCTTACTAACAATAAAAGTACCAATCAAATTAACATCCAAAATTTTTTTAAAATCAGAAACACTTTTATCTTCAAAAGTAGAATCAAGAGCAATACCAGCATTATTTACTAAACAATCAATACGACCAAACTCTTGAATAGCCATTGAAACCATATTATTAACTTCATCCTCATCTGATACATCAGCCTTAACCATTAAACAATCAGTAACCAAGCATAACTCATCATATAATTTTTTAGCTTCTTCATAACTATTATTATAATTAATAACAACATTATAATCACAAGCAAACCTACGTGCAATACAAGCTCCTAGTCCTCGTGATGAACCAGTTATAACAACAACCTTTTTCCCCATAAAAATCACCAAGAATATATTAACACAAAAACTTATAAATTAAAACTTTCAAAAAAAAATTAATAGTGATATAATAACAAAAAAAAAAGGAGGCAAAAAATGACTTTTAGTTCAAATATATTCATATTTATATTTTTTCCGATATTATTTATATTATATGCTATTATAAAAAACAACAAAATACGAAACATAATACTTACAATCGCAAGCATACTTTTCTATGCATGGGGTGAACCTTTTGCAGTAATGATTATGTTAATATCAATAATATTAAACTACATATTTGGTATACTTTCCACTAAAAAAAATGGAAAAATTTCGGTAATAGCAGCAATAATAGTAAATATAGGATTACTAATCATATACAAATATACAGGATTCTTTGTAGAAATAATAAATAATATTGCTAGGCTATCAATACCTGTACCACAAATTAGATTACCTATTGGAATATCATTCTTTACATTTCAAGGACTAAGTTATGTAATAGATGTATATAGAAATAAAAAAATAGTACAAAAAAATCTATTAAACTTAACGCTATATATATCATTCTTCCCTCAATTAATTGCAGGACCAATAGTTAGATATGAAGATATAGAAAAACAAATAGAACAACGTGAATTTAATATAGATAGAATATCAAAAGGAATAAAAAGATTTACCTTTGGATTAGGAAAAAAAATACTAATTGCAAACCAAATGGGAATAATCGCAGATACAGTATTTGGAATAAATACAATTGATTTAAGTTTAACTGCATCTTGGATAGGAGCAATATGTTACACATTACAAATATTCTTTGACTTTTCGGGATATAGCGATATGGCAATTGGATTAGGACAGATATTTGGATTTGACTTTAAAGAAAACTTTAACTATCCATTTATTGCAGGAAACATCCAAGAATTTTGGAGAAGATGGCATATATCACTATCAACTTGGTTTAAAGAATACGTATACATTCCTTTAGGAGGGAATAAAAAATCAAAAACAAGAACCGCATTTAATAGATTAACGATATTCTTCCTAACAGGATTATGGCACGGAGCAAACTACACATTCATAGTTTGGGGATTACTACATGGATTATTTCTAACACTAGAAACATATCAAATAATACCAACAAAGAAAAAATGGTTTAAACCAATTGGACATATCTACACACTACTATTAATAATACTTACATTTGTAATATTTAGAGCAGATACATTAACACAAGGAATAGAAATAATAAAATGCATGTTTACTAATACAGAAAACATAAAAACAACCGCACTAGCACTATCATATATAACACCATTATTTATAATCACACTTATATTTTCATGTTTATTATCAACACCAATTGTAAAAATAATAAGTGAAAAAATACAAAAGACAAAATATAAATCAATATATAATACACTAACATATATAGGATCATTATTAATATTTATATTATGCATATTATCATTATTATCAAGTAAATATAATCCATTTATATACTTTAGATTCTAGGAGGAAAATATGAAAAAATTAATAAAAATAATATATATAACAACATTTTTAATCATAAGTATCCTACCTATAATACTTATGCAATTTATAAAAAATGATAAGCAAATAGAAAAAAAGGCATTAACAAAAATGCCAAACTATATAATAAATGGAAAAATAAATATGAACTTTCCAAATGAATTTGAATCATGGTTTAATGATAATATGCCTTTTAGATCAGAATTGTTATCCTTTAATAACATAATAAAATCAGAAATACTAAAAGTTCCATCATCAAATGTTATAACAGGAAAAAATGGATACCTATTCTACGAATCAGAAAGTAAAGACTACATGAATACAAATGAAATGACAGAAAGCGAAATAAATTCAATAACAATAACAATGTCACTTATTCAAGAACAAATAAACAAAAACAATGGCAATTTCACATTTGTAATAATGCCAAACAAATCAACAATATATGATGAATATATGCCAGATTATTATAAAAAATCAGAAATAAATAACCTAACAAGAATACAAGAAAAATTAAAAAAATACAATGTCAATTACGTAGATATGAAAAAATTACTAATTAATAATAAAAATGAAAATATATATCACAAAAAAGATTCACATTGGAATTATAAAGGAGCACTTATCGGATATAATGCAATAATGAATAACTTAAATAAAGAACACAAGACATATGAAAACTTAGAATTCAAACAAGAAAAAAATTGGAGAGGAGATCTAGATAAACTACTATATCCAACAGGTGGTTTTATGGATGATCAATATACATATAACTTTGATTATGAAAAAATTAGAATACAATACCCTATAGGATATAGCACAACAAAAGAAGCGGTTGAAAACTTCATGAGTGATAAAGAAGAAAACGATGAATACATAATTTCATCAAATAAAGAAATAACAGATAATAAAAAACTATTTATGACAAGAGATTCATTCGCACGTGCATTACTTCCATTCCTAATGGATAACTATAAAGAAGCAACATTTAAAAGATCACAAAATCCAGATATAACGGCAATAGGAAAAAACACAGACATGATATATGAAATAGTAGAAAGAAATACAAAAGATATAATTAAAACTGCTCCATTCATGTATGCACCAATTAGAGAAAACAAAAATATAAAATTTCCAGAGAAAGAAATAAAAAGCAATTATAAAATAGAAAGCTATGGCATTAAACTATATGGAGAATTTGATGACATAATAGATGATAGAATTTATGTTCAATTAAAAAGCAAAAGTGAAACAAAAACATTTGAAGCATTCCCAATACATGAAGAAGAATATAAAAGCAAAAAAAATGGATATTCATTATATATAAATAAAGAAGAACTAAATGATACAGAATACGAAACATTAGTAATATTAAATAAAAATACATATAAAGCACAAAATTTAAAAATAAACTAGAAAAATTAAAATAAAATGCTATAATAAGTAAAAAGGAGGAAATAAAATGAAAAAAAGATATTTATTATTAGCGCTTATTATAACACTATCAACATTAACATTTGGATGTGACAAAAAAGAAGAAAAAAATGAAACAAATACTACAACTACAACACAAAAACAAGAACAACAAGTAAAAGATGAACCATCATTATATGGATTTACAATCAATGGAAAAACAATCAAACTAGGAGACAAATTTGAAGATATAAAAGACAAATTAGGTAGTGAAACAAAACCTGCTGAAAATGTAAAACCATGTGGAATAGAATTACACGGAGAAACAAAAAGATATTATTATAACGATGTAATAATAGAAACAAACTATCAAGGAATAATCTATCACATGGCTATTTCAAAATTTGAAACACCAAATACAAAAGCAGAAGTAAAAGGAATGAAATTAAAAACTACTGTTGCTGAAGCTAAAACAATCACAAGTTCTGAAACAATAGAAAATGATAGTGAATATGGATTTAGTTACAAAAAAGATCAAAAAACAGTAAGCATTACATTAACAGATGATAATGATATTGGATTTATTTCAATGGAAGATAAATCAATAGAACTATAAAACACAAGAAAACTTGTGTTTTTTTT
>AUXO014001841.1_pt1 | contig 12974 bp, 6 predicted proteins | sample 768731 | NCBI WGS metagenome assembly AUXO01 (sample SAMN02715735, study PRJNA202380) | gut metagenome | biome: sheep rumen | host: Ovis aries | place: New Zealand: Palmerston North
ATGAAACGATATTACGCTCTTATCATAGGTTTGCTGGCCGCCGCATCGTGGCAGGCAAGCGCACAAAGTCACAACGACCCGGCCTCGCTCAAGCAGGAAGAGCGCGATGCCTATAACGCCGCACGACTGGCCAACACCATCGACGCCTGGGAAATTTTCATGAACAATTATCCCGACAGTTACTACCGCGAGCAGGCACGCAAAAACCGCGACGCCGCCACCGTGGCACACTACTGCAACGCCGCCACCACTCTCGACCAGCTGGTGGCCTACATCGACGACGTGAGCGCACAGGAACCGCGCATCCGCCTGTTTTACGCCAATCTGGTGAACAATCCCACCCATTCCTACCGCTACGAGCACATGGACGTGGGCTTCAACGGATGCACCGGCGTGGTGAATGAGCACATCGAGTGGGCCGACAAGAAACAACGGCCACGCGACAACCGTTTCACCTTCAACGCACAAGGCCTGCTCACCGAGTCGTCAATCACGGGCAGCAACGGCAAGCCCGTGGTCAGGCAGTACACCTACGCCTACGACAACCTGCACGGCTACAGCCTGCGCAGCGAGAGCAGCGGGTCGAAGACTGTGCAGTACGCGCCTTTCTTCGACAGCGCCGACAAGTTGCAGACGCTCAAAGGCAACGACCAGAGCACCTTCACCTACACCTATGGCGACTACGGCGTGCTCACCAAGCTGGTCCACAACAACGGCAAGGCCACACGCACACTGCTTTATCGCGACGGTTACATCATCCGCGAGGAAACCGGCGGAAAGGCCTTCCGCTATCTCTACGACTTCGACAGCGCCACGGGCAAGAAGTACCTCATCGCCATCCGCGAGCTCGGCCAGGGCACGACGGTGGCGCACGAGCGCACATTTGACTACAAGGTCGACACCCACGGCCGCATCACAACCGTGAAGGTGAGCCAGGACGGAGTCCTGCAGATGACCATCACACGCACCTATCAGCGCTGACGGCCACCCGCTCGCTGAGCAAGGAAAACACTTCAAATTTTTCGGGCACATCTGGGAAACCGCCTTTCATGCCCCGCTGCACGCTACCGTGCGCGGTAGGGATTTATTTTGCGCCCTTACAGATTGAAATTTGTTAAAAAACAACAAATATGAAGAACTTTGAATAAATTTTCTTATAAATCGTAATTATCTAACTTTTTTTTCTTAATTTTGTTGTCCGAAAACAACAGCATTGAATTTCAACCACACTTTTGGTTTAATATTCTTAACTCATTCTGTTCTAAACCACACAAAATTACGATAGAATTATGGCAAATTTAAAACTGGATTCGCTGGATTATAAAATCCTGAAAATGTTGTCGCTCAATGCGCGCAAACCGTACTTGGAGATAGCCCGTGCCTGCAACGTGAGCGGTGCGGCCATCCATCAACGCATACAGAAACTCTACAACATGGGCGTCATCAACGGCTCCATCTCGCTCATCAATCCCGCTGCCGTGGGCTATGAAACCTGCGCCTTCATCGGGTTCTTCCTCAACGACCCTTCGAAGTTCAACGAGGTAGTGGAGCGCCTCAAATCCATCCCCGAGGTGGTGGAATGTTACTACACCACAGGCAAGTACGACATGTTTGTCAAGCTTTATGCCCAGAATAACGACCACCTGTTGCAGACTATCCACGACCGCTTCCTAAAGATGGGGCTGGGGCGCAGCGAAACGCTCATCACCTTCAAGGAAGTGTTCAAACGCCAAATCCCCATCCGTGATGAAGACGGGGAGTGACAGCAACTCATTATTCATTTAAGAACTCATGGTGCGGAGGACTGCCTCAAGTGTTCTCCGTGCCTTTTTATCACGCTTCAACCAAACACACCAATCTACAATGAAAAAAAACGTTCTGAGCGGCATTCGCCCCACAGGCCAGCTCCATCTGGGCAACTATCTGGGCGCACTGAGCAAATTCGTCAAGATGCAGCAAGAGGGTGTCTACGACAGCTACTTCTTCATTGCCGACCTGCACGCACTCACCACCCACCCCGACGCTTCACAACTACACGAGAACGTGCGCGGCGTGGTGGCCGAATACCTTGCCGCCGGCCTCGACCCCGACAAGTCGACCATCTTTGTGCAGAGTGATGTGCACGAAATTCCCGAGCTCTACTTGCTGCTCAACATGCATGTGGGCATCGGCGAACTCATGCGCACAGCCGCATTCAAGGACAAGGCCCGCAAGGCGCTGGGCATCGGGCCGGCAGCCTCGGCCGACGAAGATGCCGACATGGCCAAAGAAATCATCGGCGCACAAAGCAACAAGCGAGTCAACGCCGGACTGCTCACCTACCCCACCCTCATGGCTGTGGACATTCTCATTCAGCATGCCGACTATGTGCCCGTGGGCAAAGACCAGGAACAGCATCTGGAACTCACACGGCGTTTCGCACGCCGTTTCAACGCTTTCTACGGCACCGAATATTTCAAAGAACCCGAGAACTTCAACTATGGCGGCGCGCCGGTGAAAGTGCCCGGGCTCGACGGCAGCGGCAAGATGGGCAAGAGCGAGGGCAACTGCATCTATCTCATCGACGACGAGAAGACCATACGCAAGAAAGTGATGCGAGCGGTCACCGATTCGGGACCCACCGAGCCCAACCAGCCCATGGCCGAACCCATCCAGAACCTGTTCACCATTCTCAAACTGGTGTCCACCCCCGACAAGGTGGCGTTCTTCACCGATGCCTACAACAACTGCGCCATCCGTTACGGCGACCTGAAAAAAGAAATCGCCGAGGACGTGGTGGCCATGACAGCCCCCATCCGAGAGCGCATCATCGACATCCGTAACGACGAGCAGTACCTGGCACGCGTGCTCAAACAGGGAGCCGAGCAGGCGCGCGAGCGCGCGGCACGCACCCTGGCCGACGTGCGCAACATCATGGGCATCACCCCATTCTGGAAATAAAACTATTCAAGAGAAAACGGGTCGCGGCCGGTTCATTCGGCCAAGACCAGAGTAATCAAGGCGGTGACATCGGCAATGCTGATTTCACCGTCGTTGTTAACATCCGCACTTTGACGGGCACGCTCGCTGGCCATCGACGGGTCGAGCAGGATGGTTATCAACGCGGTCACATCAGCCACACTCACTTCATCGTCGCCATTGATGTCGCCTTGGAGCGGCGAACCCTCCTCACAGATGGTGGTGAAAACCGCAAACTGCGGCAATCGGCGGTAGGCCTCCACCTGGCCTTGCGGCACATAGAGCACACAGCGGCCGCCGTCCACGCCTTCGAAGATGTCATCGCCCAGTTGCTTGAGCTTGCTGGCATGGCACCGCATCGTGACCGTGCGCAGCGAGGAGCAGCCGGCAAAGGCCCGGAGGCCTATCGACGTGAGCGCCGCACTCATCGTCACCGACAGCAAGCCGTTGCAGCCGGCAAAGGCCTCTGTGCCGATACTGACCAGCATCGTGGGCAGCGCCAATTCCTCAAGTGAGGCACAACCTTTAAAGGCCCTCAGCCCCACTATGTGCACATTTTCACCTATCACGAGCGTCCTCAGCCACCGGCACCCGGCGAAGGCATAGTCGGGCACGACACGCACTCCGTTGCCCAACGCCACATTTTCCAGCACGCACAGGTCGGCATCGTTGAACGACTCAGCCGACGCCAGCGTGGTCACCGTCGACGGCAGGTTGAGCATGCGCAGCTGCGCACAGTCCTTGAAGGCGAGCATGTCGACATGGGTCACTGTGGGCGGCAGCACCACAGCCACCATGTTGCACCCGGCAAAGGCATAGCGCTTCACCGCGGTGATGCCATCGGGCACCTGCACAGTGCGCACATAGGTGTCCTTCAACACCATCTGATGGGCATAGTAAAGCGGATTGCAACGGGGCGTGGTGCCTTGAAAGTCGATTTTGCACCATCCCCACAGGTCGGGCAGCACCACCTGCTCAAGAGCCGAGCAGCCCACGAAAGCTTCGGGCTCCACAACGGCCAGTGAGGAGTTGACTTTTATCATTTGCAGCATGGTGCACCATGCAAAGGCCTCGTACCCCACCCGCGTGATGTTATCACCAAGAATCACCGCCTTCAATCGCGGGCAGTTATAAAAAGCATGCATGGCGATGGACGTGACGCGGTAAGAACGGTTCGACACCGCCACCCATTCGGGAATGGTCACCCGGCCCTCGTAACTGCGGCCGCCATCCAGCGCCACCACAGCGGCTGTGCGCGCGGTGGCGTCCAGCTCATAGTTGATGCCCCCAACCTCCGCCCCCTGCACCGACGGCACAGCCAGCACCGCCATGACAATGGCGGCAAATAATATCCGGTGCAGCGTTTGCAGGCGCATGGTATTCAAGGCGAAGATTGAGGGTCAACAGAAAACTCAACTTTTTACCAGATGATGGCGCGGTCGGCGGGGTCGAGCCACATTTTGTCGCCCGGCTTGATGCCGAAGGCGTCAAAGAATGTGTCGATGTTGCGCAAGGTGGCATTGACGCGATAGCGCCCGATGGAGTGCGGGTCGCTCTTGGTCTGCTGGAAGATGGACTCCTCGGTGGCGTTCTCGGCCCAGATGCGGCCATAGCTCAGGTAGAAGCGCTGAGCGGGAGTGAAGCCGTCGAGCGGCTTGCCGGCCTTGAACTGCGGTGTCTGGCGGAAGGCGTCGTAGGCAATGCGCAGGCCGCCCTGGTCGGCGATGTTCTCGCCCAGTGTGAGGTGCCCGTTGGCATGCTGGTCCTTGACAACAATGATTTTGTCGAACTGCGCCGCCAGTTTCTCGGCCTGTGCGGTAAATCGCTCGGCGTCGGCAGCCGTCCACCAGTCCTTCATGTTGCCCACGTTGTCGAAGTTGCGTCCCTGGTCGTCGAAGCCGTGTGTCATCTCGTGGCCAATGACCACACCGATGGCGCCAAAGTTGGTGGCATCGTCGGCTTTGACATCGAAGAACGGCGGCTGCAGGATGGCGGCCGGGAAGCAAATCTCGTTGCTGGTGGGGTCATAGTAGGCGTTGACCGTCTGCGGTGTCATGCCCCACTCCTCCTTGTCCACGGGCTTGCCCCACTTGTTGAGGTTGCGCCGGGTTTCATAGATGACGGCAGCTTTCACGTTGTCATAGAGCGATTTCGACGCGTCCACTGTGAGGCCGCTGTAATCGCGCCACTTGTCGGGATAACCAATCTTCACCTTGAAGGCATTGAGTTTCACCAGGGCGTTCACCTTGGTGCTGTCGCTCATCCAGGTGAGGCCGGCGATGTGGGTGGCCAGCGACTTGCGCAGCGCCTCGATGAGTTTGAGCATCTTTTCCTTGCTGCCGTGAGCGAAATACTTGTTCACATAGAGTTCCCCCACAGCCTCGCCCAGCAGATTGTCGGGGATGCTGAGGGCGCGTTTCCAGCGCGGACGCTGCTCTTGCTGTCCGCTCAGCAGCCGTCCGTAAAACTCAAAATTGGCTTTTCCTATCTCATCGCTCAGGCGGCTGGCCGACGACTTGATGACCAGGCCGCTCACATAGTCCTTGATTTGCTGCTCGGTGAGTGTGGCCATCATGTTCTGCGCCACGGCCATCACGCGAGGCTCGGTGAGAATCACCCATTCCACGCCCCGCAGGCCCATGCCGTCGAAGTATTCACGCCAGTTCACGGCAGGATAGTCGGCCTGCAGCTGCTCCACGGTGCGGACATTATAGAGTTTGTTGTAGTCGCGGGCCTCGGCACGGTCCATCGAAGCCTCGGCAAAGCGGTACTCGAGGTCGTAGATGGTCTTGGCAGCACGCTGGGCGGCTTTTTTCGTGTATCCGTGGAAGCCGAACATCTGGGCCAGATAGGCACGATAGGCTTTCTGGATTTTGCGGCTGTCGGCATCGGTGTTCAGATAGTAGTCGCGGTCGGGCAGGCCGCTGGTGCCTGCGCTCACCCACACCACGTTGGCATCGCTGTTCTTCAAGTCCACCTCAATTCCCGTCGAGAAGAACGGGTTGCCGTTCTCCAGGTGCTGCTTCACCAGGAATGGCGTGAGATTGGCACGCTTGAAGGCGGCAATCTCTTGGAGCGTGGGCTTCACAGGTGCGGCACCCTCGCGATTGAGGCGGTCGCTGTCCATGGCCAGCTTGTAGAGGTCGGTCACTTTCTGCCCCACGCTCCCCTGCGGGTGCTGGGTGCGCGCCAGGTCAAGGAAGAGTTCCCGCAGCTGTTCGCGGTTCTGCTCATAAATCACATCGAATACCCCGAAACTCGAGTATTCCGGTTTCAGCGGGTTGGCTTTCATCCATCCCCCGCCGGCGTACTCATAAAAATCTTCCCCAGGGCTCACGTTCAGGTTCATGTCGGCCCGGTTCAGCCCGGCCTGCTGGGCTTGCGCGGCGAGCACCGCAGTGGCCACGACGGCCACAGTTGCCAAAATTTTCACTGTAATCTTCATCTTGAATGATATTTGACAGGTGTCGTTTCCGGTTTTATTTGTCGAGCGGGCACTGGTAGCCCAGCTGTTCTATTTTCTCTCGCACGGCTTCGGCGGTCACGTCGCCTTCCACAAACACCTTGCCCGTGGCAAGGTCAACGGTCACTTTCTGAACTCCGGGCATGGCCGACAGGCCATTCTCCACGGTGGCTTTGCAATGATTGCACATCATGCCTTTTACGTTGAATTCTTTCATTTCTGTAGTTTTGTTATTTTTGATTTGATACGATTTTCGGTATTTTGCTACCATGGCCACCAGCAGCATCGTCATCAGCAGCACCGAGCACACCGCGTTGAGCCACGACGTGCCCATGGCGTGGTGCATCACATGGCATGGCATGGCGGCGGTGAACGCCTCGCGCATGCCGGGCCAGTAGTCCACTATCAGCCCGAACGCCATTGCACCCACCACAATCGAAGCCAGATAGGCGATGGTGGTGCGGCGCCCAAAGACCTTGCCGATGACCAGCATCGATGCCACGTTGGCTGCCGGGCCGGCCATGAGCATCACCAGCGCGCAGCCAGGGCTCAACCCCTTGAGCATGAGTGCCGCAGCAATGGGGATGGAGCCGGTGGCGCAGATGTACATGGGCACGGCGACGATGAGAATGAGCACCATGTTGAGCAAGGGGTAGCGCGCATAGGTGCTGAAAAAATCATCGGGAACAAGCACGGTGATGAGGGTGGCCACAACGAGCCCCAGCAGGAACCACCGCCCTATATTCTGCATCATCTCGAAAAATCCGTAGCGCAGGGCTTCCACCATTCGCCCGGCAAGGGTGGGCTTGAGCGCCGAGAACTCGTAATTGCCCGGGGCGGCATCTGCTTCGGCCTCGCCGCCTTTGCGCTCCAGCCGCCCCACGGCGAGGCCGCCGGCAAGGGCGGTAACCAGCGCAGCCACAGGCCTTAAGATGGCAAACGGAAGGCCCATCATTGAATAGGTGGCCACAATGCTGTCGACACCGGTCTGAGGCGTGGCGATGAGAAACGAGGTGCTGGCGGCACGGGAGGCTCCGCTGCGTCGAAGGGCCACGGCCGTGGGCAGCACGCCACACGAGCACAGCGGCAAGGGCACCCCGAAGAGCGCCGCCAATGCCACTGGGCGGAAGCCGTTACCCGCCAGATAACGCGAGTAAATCGTTGCCGGGACAAAAGCATGCAGCACACCGGCAATAAAAAATCCGAGCATCAAATAGGGTGACATGGCGTTAAGCATCGCCACAAAAGCCCACACATAGTCCATTCTCGTGGTCCTCCTTACAATTTCACGCACCGATGCGCACACCCGCACACATCGCGCGCTGTTCATTATTTATAACGTAAAATTCGGCACAAAATTACAAAAAAGGATTACAATGCGCAATCACCGCGCCCTTCCGGCCCCGGCGCATACAGTGGAGGCCACCGGGCCGGTTTTTCGTTTTTTAACACCCCGGAAGGCTTTCCGAGCACCTATTTTCTTGCATATCAACAAGTAGCGCAGGCGCCACAATCATGATGCCGAAAGTGTCGAAATCTTAAATTTTGCTATCACTTGTTTATTTTAATTATTAAATTTTGTTATTTGAGCTAAATGCCCTACCTTTACGCACTCGAAACAAGATTTTATGATTAAATACATCGATATCTAATACTAACTTTTAACAATATTAAACAACAATGAGAAAGTTTATCTATGCATTGCTTGCCATGCTGATGCCCATGCCGATGCTGGCAAGCGAAGCCAACTTGAAAATGCCATCGGGCTTTGCCAGCAACAGCGAAACCGGTATATTGTACTGGGGGTTTCTTGTGGTGGTGCTGGGAATGTTGTTCGGATACTGGCAGTTCCGTAGAGTGCGCAGCTTGAAGGCGCACGAGTCGATGCTTGAGATTGGTAACGTAATTTTCAAGACCTGCTCTACCTACCTCAAGCAGCAAGGAAAATTCCTGGCTATTCTGTTCGCATTCATCGGCCTGGCCGTGCTCCTCTACTTCGGAGTGCTGGAGAAAATGCCGGCATCGTCGGTGGCTCTCATTCTGGGATGGACGGTGATTGGCGTGATGGGCTCTTATGCGGTGGCTTGGTTCGGCGTGCGCATGAACACGTATGCCAACTCGCGCATGGCCTTTGCGTCGCTGCGCCGGCAGCCGCTGCAACTGCTCAACATCCCGCTCACGGCCGGCATGAGTATCGGCATCCTGCTCATTTGCGTGGAGCTGGTGCTGATGCTCACCATCTTGCTGTTCATGCCCGAAGACTTGGCGGGCAGCTGCTTCATCGGCTTCGCCATCGGCGAGTCGCTGGGTGCCAGCGCGCTGCGCATCGCCGGCGGCATCTTCACCAAGATTGCCGACATCGGCAGCGACTTGATGAAGGTGGTGTTCAAAATCGGCGAGGACGACCCGCGCAACCCCGGCGTGATTGCCGACTGCACCGGTGACAACGCCGGCGACTCCATCGGCCCCACGGCCGACGGCTTCGAGACCTACGGCGTCACTGGCGTGGCACTGGTATCGTTCATCCTGCTGGCGGTTCCGGCCGAATTCCAGGTGAAACTGCTGGTGTGGATTTTCGTGATGCGTATTCTGGGTGTGGTGACGAGCGTGCTGGCTTATTACATCAACAACGCCATCTCCAAGATGCGCTACAGCAACGCCGACGACATCAACTTCGAGACTCCGCTCACCAGCCTGGTCTGGATCACTTCTATCCTCTCCATCATCGCCACTTTCGCTGCCAGCTACTTCCTGCTGGCCGACCTGGGCGGAAGCTACTGGCTGGGACTGGCCACCATCATCAGCTGCGGCACACTGGGCGCGGCTCTCATCCCCGAGTTCACCAAGCTCTACACCTCGCCCACGTCGGGCCATGTGAAGGAAGTGGTGCGCACCTCACAGCAGGGCGGCGCGTCGCTCAACATCCTGAGCGGCCTGGTGAGCGGCAACTTCGGCAGCTTCTGGACGGGCATGGTGTTCTTCGCCCTGATGCTGATTGCCTACTTTGCTTCGGTGCAATTCGGCATGAGCGAGCTCTTTGGCGAATACGGCAAGTTTGCCTCCATCTTCGCCTTCGGCCTGGTGGCATTCGGCATGCTGGGCATGGGCCCCGTGACCATTGCCGTCGACAGCTACGGCCCCGTGACCGACAATGCACAAAGCGTCTACGAACTCTCGCTCATCGAGGACGACAAGGCCAAGGCCGAGAAGGAAATCGAGGAGCAATTCGGCTTCAAGCCCGACTTTGAGAAAGCGAAATACTATCTGGAGGCCAACGACGGCGCCGGAAACACTTTCAAGGCCACGGCCAAGCCCGTGCTCATCGGCACGGCGGTCGCCGGCTCCACCACCATGATTTTCTCGCTCATCCTGCTGCTCAAGGATATGCTGCAGAACGCCTTCAACCTGCAGCTGCAAGATGTGCTCAACCTGATGAACCCCTACTCCATCCTGGGCTTCATCCTGGGCGGATGTGTCATCTTCTGGTTCACGGGGGCCTCGATGCAGGCAGTGACTACCGGAGCCAACCGCGCGGTGGAATTTATCAAGGACAACATCAAGCTCGACCCCAACGCACCCAAGAAGGCCGACATCAGCAAGAGCCAAGAGGTGGTGCGTATCTGCACCGAGTATGCACAGAAGGGTATGATTAACATCTTCATTTCCATCTTCTGCTTCGCCCTGGGCTTCGCCTGCCTGTCGTCGCCCGAGAGCATCGGCGGCGCCAACGCCGTGTGCCTCTTCGTGAGCTACCTCATCTCCATCGCCGTGTTCGGTCTGTTCCAGGCCGTGTTCATGGCCGATGCCGGCGGCGCCTGGGACAATGCCAAGAAAGTGGTGGAAGTCGACCTCAAGGCCAAGGGCACCGAGCTGCACGATGCCAGCGTGGTGGGCGACACCGTGGGCGACCCGTTCAAGGACACCAGCTCGGTAGCGCTGAACCCCATCATCAAGTTCACCACTTTGTTTGGTGTGCTGGCCATGGAAATCGCCATCAGTCCCAATTTCCAGGCCATCGCGCCCTGGATGGGCATCCTGTTTGTCATCATCGCCATCTACTTCGTGTACCGTTCATTCTACAAGATGACATCGAAGTAACCGTCGGCGCTACTCCTCATTCTACTACACACGCGGGCCATCGGCGATGATGGCCCGCGTGTTGTGTTTCGGGCACACCGGCTCCCCTAAGATTAGGGGAGCAGATTTTCGGCGACGCCGGCCATTTCACACGGATTTCGCCGACAACGGAGATAGATCATAAAAAATATTCTGCTGCTTCTGCGTCGTCTGCGTGAGCTTAACTCTTCCTCTAAGTTATGGGGAATATTTGGCGGTCGTTCTGGGGCATCAGCTGGCGCGTGCGCAAAAAATGCCGGCCACAACGTCTTGCATCTGATTTCTTTTTTGTATCTTTGTAGGTTGATAAATAGCACTACATGAAAGAAGACAACGAAGAACTCGACCAGCTCGACGAGCAACCTGTCGAAAACAACAATACTGAAGACACCTCACTCGACGCCGAGGCACATTCCTCCTATCAGGTGCATGCCAAGGACAAGAAATTGCTATTGTCGGGCATGTACGAGAACTGGTTTCTCGACTATGCCTCCTATGTGATTCTTGAGCGTGCCGTGCCACACATCGAGGATGGCTTCAAACCCGTGCAGCGCCGCATCATGCACGCCATGAAAGAGGCCGACGACGGCCACTACAACAAGGTGGCCAACCTGGTGGGCCTCACCATGCAGTATCACCCGCACGGCGATGCCAGCATCTACTCGGCGCTGGTGCAGCTGGGACAGAAAGAGCTGCTCATCGACACGCAGGGCAACTGGGGAAACATCCTCACCGGCGACGGCGCCGCCGCAGGCCGTTACATCGAGGCCAGGCTGAGCGAGTTTGCACTGGATGTGGTGTTTGACGCCAAGGTCACCGAGTGGGGACTGAGTTATGACGGGCGCAAGCGCGAGCCGCTCACCCTGCCGGCCAAGTTCCCGCTGCTGCTGGCACAGGGCGCCGAGGGCATCGCCGTGGGTCTGTCGTGCAAGATTTTGCCTCACAACTTCAACGAAATCATTGACGCCGCCGTTCACTATCTGCGACAAGAGGAGTTCCACCTCTACCCCGACTTCCAGACCGGCGGATACATCGACGTGGGCCACTACAACGACGGCGAGCGTGGTGGCAGCGTGCGGGTGCGCGCCAAAATTGAGAAACTCGACAACAAGACCCTGCTGGTGAAAGACGTGCCCTACGGGAAAACCACAGGGGCCGTCATCGACAGCATCATCAAGGCCAGCGAGAAAGGAAAGATTAAAATCAAGAAGGTGGAGGACAACACCAGCGCCACGGCCGAAATCATCGTCACCTTGCAGCCGGGCACCAGCAGCGACATCGCCATCGACGCGCTCTACGCCTTCACCGACTGCGAAATCAGCATCTCGCCCAACTGCTGCGTCATCATGGACGAGAAACCGCAGTTCCTCACCGTGAGCGATGTGCTGCACGCCAGCGTGGACCGCACCCAGGACATCCTGCGCCAAGAGCTGGAAATCCAGCGCGCCGAGACGCTCGAGACACTCCATGCGGTGTCGCTCGAAAAGATTTTCATCGAGAACCGCATCTACAAAGACAAAGAATTTGAGCAGGCTCGCGACCAGGAAACCGCCATCAAGCATGTCGACAAGCGATTGACACCGTTCAAGCCGCAGTTCTACCGCGAAGTCACCACCGACGATATCCTGAAGCTGCTGGAAATCCCGATGAAACGCATCATCAAGTACAACAGCGACAAGGCCGACAACTATATCGTCACCCTGAACGAGCGCATTGCCGACATCGACTACAAGCTGGCCCATCTGGTCGACTACACCATTGAGTGGTACGAGGGATTGAAGACAAAATACGGCGCCAAGTACCCGCGGCGCACCATGATTCGCGAATTCGACACCATCGTGGCCACCAAGGTGGCCGAGGCCAACGAGAAGCTATACATCAATCGTGCCGACGGCTTCATCGGCACGGGGCTCAAGAAGGACGAATTTGTGTGCAACTGCTCCGACATCGACGACATCATCATCTTCTACAAGGATGGCAAATACAAGGTCATCAAGGTGGCCGAGAAAATCTATGTGGGGAAAAACGTCCTCTATCTGAACGTGTTCAAGCGCAACGACTCGCGCACCATCTACAACGTGGTCTACCTCGACGGCCGCGGCGGCACGGTCTTCATGAAGCGCTTTGCCGTGACCGGCGTCACGCGCGACAAGGAGTATGACCTCACACAAGGCAAGCCCGGCAGCCGCGTGATGTGGTTCACCGCCAACCCCAACGGCGAGGCCGAGGTGCTCCGCGTCACGCTCAAGCCCAAATTCAGGCTCAAAGTGCTGCAATTCGATGTGGACCTGGCCGAGCTGGCCATCAAGGGCAAGCAAAGCCGCGGAAACATCGTCACCAAAAACGAGGTGCACCGCATCACGCTGAAAGAACGCGGCGCCAGCACGCTGGGCGACCGCGAGGTGTGGTTCGACCCCGACATCCTGCGCATCAACTA
>AUXO013258912.1_pt1 | contig 12973 bp, 24 predicted proteins | sample 768731 | NCBI WGS metagenome assembly AUXO01 (sample SAMN02715735, study PRJNA202380) | gut metagenome | biome: sheep rumen | host: Ovis aries | place: New Zealand: Palmerston North
GCTTATCGGTTATGTTGTGTTAGGAAGGAGAGTAAGAAGGAGTGTGCAATGTATAGGGGTATGGTAGATTTTGACCTTCTCCGACTAGCCAATGAAGTTTACCAGAGGACATATACACAGGGTCAATATCAAGCTTTTATAATGGAATGGCCCAAACCTAGAGAAGTCTTTGTCCCTGAGTTTAGAGATAGGGTAGTTCAGCATTGGTTAGTTAAGAAAATAAAACCACTCTTAGAAGAACGATATACATTACAGGGAGATGTATCATATTGCGAAAGGAAGAAAACTAAAGGAGGAACAGACAAAGCGTTAAGGGATATAAAGTCAGATATTATTGTTACCTCAGAGAATTATACAAAAGAAGCATGGGTTGGTAAGTTTGATATCTCTAATTGCTTCATGTCTATACCTCGAGAAAAACTGAAAAAATTAATAATCGCCTTTATCCGAACCTATTACACTAAGGATGATAAAGATACGATACTCTGGCTCCTCGAACTATTCATCGATCATTACCCGACTGAAAATTTTATATATCGGACGGGAAAAATTAGATGGAATGTTCTAAAGCCAGGTCGATCTTTCCTAAATCAAGAGGAACCGGGAAAAGGATTGTCGGTGGGTGATTATCTTAACTCTGTCTTAGTAAATTTCTATCTGTCAGTGATGGATGATTTTATACAAACTCTCATAAAAAGAAATGGAGGAGGATACTATAGACGATATATGGATGACTTCGTGATAACTATGCCAAGAAGATCTAATCTAAAAAAAGTAATCAGAGAAGTTAGAGAATGGTTACCTAGAAAACTTGGCATAACACTACACCCTGATAAAGTCTATATCCAAGAAGTTAGAAAAGGAATTAAAATACTAGGACACGTAATAAAACCTTCAAGACAATATACAGGCAATCGAACTATCGGAGGACTTTATAATAATGTCTACGCCGCTAATCAAGTCTGTATGAAAATTTATAACGAGATGAATAAAAGAAGAAGATACCAGAGAAATATCCTACCCGAACTTAAACTCTTGGGACGATATGTACTGGCTATTAACTCCTATCTCGGACTACTTAAACAATCGGCTACCTATAATATCAGAACTAAAGTGTTTGAAAAAGCTAAATACCCTTATCTGCACTTCGTCTGTATGGTGGTAGACGACTATAAGAAAATCCTGATAAAGGATAAGTATAATCTAAAGAAGTATATCTTATGGCAACACACAAAACTGGAACAACAAAACCAGACTTCGTAACCTGGGGAGTGGAAAAAATGAGAAAATACTACCGGGTCAATGTCAATATTACTGGATCTGATCAAAGCTGGCAATGGGACGAAATTGTAACACCACTGGGATCGATGGACTATGGCTTCCTCACTTCACAAATCATACGTATCAAATATAGTGAAGACCAAATGGAAGCTATCATCAATAATATACTCAAAGATAAAGATAACCCTGACTATATCCAGGCCTTTACTGAAATGCAAGAGTATAGAGATGAATCAAAACAAATGGCTAAAGATGCTAGACAATGGGCAACAGAAGCAGGTATATGGGACCCAAGCACTGAAGCAGATCCGGAACAACCAGAGGAAGAACTAGAATAATGGAAAAAATAACTTCACTCAAACAAAGAAAAGACCTACAAAAGAAACTAAAAGAAACTACTCACCAATTCTTCGACTATGAATCCGTCTCACTTGAAGATATGGTTGGACAATATATAATCATTAAAAGATTTATAAAAGGAATACCAACTAAATTCGGAGCGGAAAGAATGCTGCTGATAATAGATGAAGTAGACCAAGATGTAGTCGATGAATGGGAAGAAGACCCCGATGAAGTGGAACTCAAAACTGGCAATACCTATAAAATGTTCTCTTCATCTAAACGCATAAATAAATCAATCCAAGCACTCGAGGAAACAGACCCTACTTGCTTCCCACTACTCGTTAAAATAAATAAACGAACCTTTAAAGCTAAATCAAAAAAGACTGGGAAAATGGAAGAGTTTACATCCTACGAAATTGAATTGTAAAGATAAAGAGGAGGCCGTTCGTGATGAATAACCTTCTCTTACTTTTTTATCCCTTCTATGCCTTATATATGGAGGAAAACAAACCCCTCCGAGCTTGTCATACGTAAAGGGGAAAGATAGTTCGTGATGAATAATCTTCCCTATTTTTTTTCTTCCGCCTTAAACACTTCTCTTTGCCTTATATATGATAAGGATTTTTGTTTTTTCTAAGGTGAGGCCGTCTGTGAAGATAGTCTCCTTTAATTTTTTTATCCTCTCCAAAACGTCTTTTTCTCTCCTTAAACACTACTCAATTTCTTATATATGAGTTCAATAAATTACTTTTATAACCAGTTTAAAGGGAGATGATGGTTCGTGATGAATAGTCCTCCCTTATTTATTTAGTATTTATTCCTATATAAAGAATTTTTATAATTTACGGAAGGGATGGTTCGAGATGAATAGTCCCTTTATTTTTTTTTTTTGCCCCCTTAATACCTTATATATGAGTTAACTGCAAGAAACTTTATATAAATCATTGTTTAGAGGGAGGATAGTTCGTGATGAATAATCTTCCCTATTTTTTTTCTCTTCAATGCCTTATATGAAATGAAAGAAATATTATTAAATTACAACAAAAAAAAATGAATAAAGAACTGAAAAACAAAGAAACAGAATTAGCTAAACGTTATGACCATCGATGCCATTACATAAAAGATGGAATAAGGTATGGTGCTAATGTCCTACTTAAAGAACCTTTTAGTTATGGGGAAAATGTAGACCCCGAGGAACTAGAATTTATGGACACTGATGAAATGAAGGTTTATGGATTCTATACCTATCAAGACGCTATTATTCTGACTGATGGTGTTGGAGAATGTGACTTAGATGATTTTCTCTCTGACAATGAAGCTAGACAATTTCTTAGCTATATATCAGACGAGAACAATTTAGAGTTTGAACATTAATAACAAGGGAGGACTTATGAGAAAAGAAATTGTTAAGGTTCCCTATGGCACACAGTTTATATCAGAGTGGCCAGGTTATGAATTACCAAGAGGACTACATTGTGTGATTAATAAAATGGTAACGGGATGTGGCTTTACCGAATATTGCCTGACATGTAAAGATAATATCATCCTATGCTCACCACGTAAACTACTCCTTGAAAATAAAAGAGCACAACATATAAAAGACCCTAATATCCTATACCTCGAAAATAATACAACAGAGGGAGGATCAGTCTTGGACATGATGAAAACACTGGATAAACACATAGATAAATGCCAAAATCTAGACCTGCCAGTAAAAGTAATGGTGACTTTCGACTCACTGAAACACCTAACTAAACATATCGAAGAAACAAGACCACAAGATTTCCTAGACTCTTTCATATTTGTCGTTGATGAGTTTCAGTGTATCTTTCTCGATGCATTCTTTAAACCCGAGGTGGAACTAACATTCTTGGAAAACTTGGCAAACGTAAAATCAGTCATATATCTTTCAGCTACACCAATGCTAGAAAAATATATGATGAAACTAGACGAATTTAAAGACCTAACCTATTATGTACTGGACTGGACCGAAACTGGAGCTATCGAAACTATTAAATTACAACGAAAGTTCTGTCGGTCTATCGGTACAGAGGTTGGAAAAATTATAGACCAGTACCTTAGAGGAGATTATCCAAAAACATTCAGGGACGGTAAATGGTATGAATCCAGAGAGGCAGTATTTTATGTCAACTCAGTCAAAGACATACTCCGAATAATACAACTTAAACATCTGACTCCCGAAAATACTATTGTTATATGCTCGGAGACGGATGAAAACAAAAAGAAACTGAAGAAAAAAGGTTTCGATACCTCTAAAGTTCCACTAAAAGATGAACAATATCCTATGTTTATGTTCTGTACTAGGTCTGTTTATGCCGGAGTCGATATGTACTCTAACTGCGCATCTACCTTTATATTCGCAGACCCAAACATAGATTCACTCGCCATGGACATCTCTATCGACCTACCACAAATAATAGGACGACAAAGAAACAAAGAGAATGTGTTTAAAAACGAAATTACACTCTTCTATAAAACTACTAAAACTGAAAATTTAACATCTAGAGAAGAGTTTGATGCAAAACAAGAAATAAGAAGAAACAACACATACTCATTACTTGAAACCTGGGATGGAATGAAAAAAGATGCACAACTCGTTCTCCGAGAAAAATGTAAATCCGATATCAAAGTCAATAAATACGCTAAGGACTTTATCTCTATATCTGGGAAAACTGGAAAAATAGTGTATAATTACTTGATCGAAATAGCTGATGAGAGAGCATGGGATGTTATACAGAAGGATTATCAGGACTCAGTTTGTGTAACAAGAGCCATCAGAGACACACTAGGAGATGAAGGAGAAGAATATAAAGGCATATATGGGGAAGTTGTGACAAAATTCTTTAATGAGTTCTTAGCCGCACCGACCCTAGCTGATAAAATGAAACTTTATTGTAAATTTAGAGATAAACACTCTGGAAATACTGAAATCGAAAACATATTAGTAACTAAGATATCAGACCAAAGATACAATACGTACTATTCCGCCTATGGCACTAAAGAATGTAAAGCTAAAAGATATAGATTTAATGAGCTAGAGAAAATGGCTTCAGATGCCGCCAAAGAAGATAAACTGAAAATAGAAATCTTAAGAGAATTCAAAGTCGGAGACATTATTCTAAAAGCTCAGATAAAACAAAAATTGAAAGAAATCTATATTCGACTAGGTATAAAGAAAACACCTAAAGCAACTGATCTAGAAGAGTGGTTCGTCTTAAAGAGCATATGGGTAAAGAAAACTAAAGAAAACTTTTTTAAAATAATTAGTCAAAAATAAACTCTCAGAAGGAAGCAGAGAAGGATAAAATCCTAAACTCTGCTCCCTTATTTTTTATTGTTCATTAGTCTAACTTGAATGGGAGGTTTTTTTCTATTAATCTTGTTGTTCGTCAGTAAAAACATTAAAAAAATACCTCCCTAATTCTACATTTGTTCTGGTTAACAGAATGTCCCCTTAGTTTGATTTTGGTTGACAGAATGTCCAACTTAAGTAACCGGTTTTTTTTCGCCCAGTGATAGTATCCTCTAATAAAGGGTATGTCCACGCCATAAAAATGCCTCCCCTTATATCTCCCTATTAGCCTCAGTCGATTCAAAGTCTAATTCCGCTAACGCTTCATTACGACTTTTCATCTCCTTCAGCGCTTCGCATAGGGGTATACTCAGGGGGGTAGGGAAGGGGATGGCGACGACGCGCGTGCAGCTAGGAGCCCCCTTTAGGAGATGGCTGGGCATTGTTGGAGTGTAGCGTTAGCGAAACGTAGGCAATGGGCCCGGGCTTGGCGAGGCCATCGACTATTGACGTGCGCATATAATTTCATACTACGTATGAGAGACTCTGCGCGATAGATCTTACCGTACTCCGTCAACCAAAACTTTTTTGCGTTGCCTACCAAATTTTTCTAGTTTCCAAAAGCCTCATATTTGCGTTTTTCCGGCAATAATTTCCTTATAAGTGTAAAAGTTATAGTACGAGAAATTAAGACATTACATTTTAACCAAGTAGAAAGATGATTTATTTTATTAGGGTTTTGAAGTTGATAAAATTGATCATATTGTATCCGATTGCATTAGTCTTGTGTATTTTTGGCATTGTTACATATCCTTTAGTATTAGCCTTTGAATATGTTAAGGATGGTGAAGCTATATTAGAGGACATAGATGCGTCGCCTTGGTACATGAAGCTAGCGGAGAAGATAGTAAGATTATAATAGATCCTTTATGACTGAACTAGATCGGGAGTCTTATTGGGGAAACACTAAGACGATTATCAAGGATCAGGTTGGTATGGTTTCTATTTCCTTTTACAACGAATCTCCTGACATTGCTTATATTCATGACCTAGTTGTAATTCCGCTTCAAAGAAGAAAGGGTTATGGAAGGCAATTAGTGGATAAGGCGATAGAATACATTGAGTCTAAGAAAGCATCCTGCATCAATCTCAGGGCGGACATTAGGTTTGCTTGGTTGGTAGATTTTTACAGGGGTTTAGGCTTTGAAGTTATGGAAGAAGATGAACACACATATTTATTAAAGAAATGGTTGAAATAAAACAGTTACAGATTGGTTTTTGGTTATCATATAAAGGGGAGCCAATAAAAGTAGTTGATATTCTCGGTTCGGCAGATAGGGTTAGAGTTAAGGATCATGAAGAGCTTATATCTTTGTCTGATCTAGCTCCTTTACCTATGACAACTGACGTATTAGAAGCTGCAGGATTTGAAAAGTTTATTGATAATTCGTCAGATGTTGAAGAATTTGGTGAAGAGCCGGAATGGAAGTATGGTTATTTTCCAGAGGGTCGAGAAAGAGGATGGACTATTGCTTCATCGACTGGCGGCAATGGTAAATTTATGATGTGTTTTCCAGGTACATTATGGATTGAAGTTTCCTGGGTTCATCAATTCCAGCTCTTATTAAATGCACACTATAACTAAAACGAAAATAAAAATGGACATAGATTTAATTAAGAAATGTTTGGACAATATTGATGATGTAACTGAAAGAATGACATCTGGGAACTTTATGCACAATAAGGCAGAGGTTAGGATGTATGTTCAAGCTATCAGACAGGAGATTGAAAAATAAAAAAAAAAAGAGATTAGATGTAAAAAGTCTAGTCTCTTTTAATTTTTGGGCACTTATACTTTAATATAATCACGAACCGTTTTCATTTTTATATGAAGTTTATTGGTATAGTCAATTTTAAATAAATAAACATTATCTATTGACATCATAAACTCTCCTCTAATAATACCACATGAAATTTTTGTTTCTTGTAGTACAGTTCTTTTCCCCTTTTTAAACTTGCAAAATAAATGAGTTCCGTGAGATTGAGTTTGGGATAAGGTAAGGTAAAATGCATAAGCTAACAGTTCTTTGTTATCTACAATGAAGTTAAAAATTCCCTCATAGTTCAGATCTTTCGCTGCTTTCTTGTGGAGTAATTTCATTTAGACGAAATCTTTTTGGCATTATATGTGGCTCCGTCTTATACTCAATCAGTAGTTCATCCATTAGTAATCTACATTCAATTCTACCAGCTAATCCAACAACTGCTACACATTTCATCCCTATTATATTAGTGAAATGTATCTTTCTTGCCCAAAAGTTGCCAAAATAAATTTGATTTAACTCAGGATTATGATTTAATCTACTTATTGTTAGGTAGAAAAAATAGGCAAACTCGTGCTTATAATTAATTACAACTTTTTCAGACAAACTTAGACTAACTTGATTTGACCCGTTTTTAATTTCAGTCCCCAAGCTCTTCCCTAAGCGTATGTGAATCAGTTTCATAATACGGACCTTCATAAAATGGACCTCTTATGCGAAATCTTTTTGGTATTAAGTGTGGCTCTGTCTTATACTCTATTTCCAGTTCATCCAGTGGTAATTGAATCCTAATACCTCCTGCCATCCCATAAAGATTATCACATGTTATCCAAATTATATTAGAAGAACGTTCCTTTCTAATACTAAAGTTATCAGTATAAAAATCCATTATTTCAGGATTATGATTAAATTTATTTATTGCTAGGTAGAAAGTATAGGCAAACATATACTTATACCCAATTACAACCTTTTCTTCTAATTTTGGTTTAACTTCTTGTTTTAATCTGTTTTTATATTCAGTTCCCAATTTCTTTCCTAAACGTGCGTGAATTAATTTCATATGTCTCCTAGGTGATAATTTATCTCTAGTAATATTGGTTTGAGATGTGGTTTTCTTAAATATTTAACTCTAAATTGATAGTCGGTGTTTATTGTAAAGAAGACATAATTACCTAAACTAGTATAATAAAGTTCGTCTATTGCCTCTGAGCCTTTTCGTAATTGAAATAGAATTACTCCTCGTCTTCTTCTTTTACCGGCAATAGCAAGATAGAAAACATAGGCAAGAAAGTATTTATTCTTTCTTATTACATCAAGAAGTTTTGCCGTATTAAAGATTCCGTTTCCAATCTTTTTATGTAGTAATTTCAATCTTGCTTATTTATTATTTCGTTAAGCCAATCTGTTGTAAACCAATCGTCTTTAGAAACAATCATTGGTTCAGGACTCCACTCACCGGTTTTGCCCTCTACAACATTGCCCATATAGAGGTTAAGTATTTTTGCTCCAAATGACAAGATGAGTGTTAAATCGTGTTCTGCTTGCTCCAATGTTAACACTCTGTCATATCTGATATTTATGCTTCCATTGGCACGTAACGGATGCCTTGGATTTACATATTCAATGCAGTATCTTGTTTCCATATTCATTATTTTTCATTTAAATGTAAGCGTAGATTATATATTGAAGTCAAGTATTTCCAAACGTCAGCCATTGGAGCGCCTTGATAAACAGTTATAGAATTTTTCCTATCATAGAGGCCGAGTGTACCTTCAAGAACTCCAGGCAAAACTCTATATTGTCTACGAAGTTGCTCAATTATTTTTCTTTGTGTTTTTAATTTCATCTTTAAACAGGCAAGAGAATAATAGTAAAACAACGTGTCGAGTAAATTCTTTTCTATCAGGTTCAGGTAATAAAACAATATTCAAAGTAGTTCTCTCGTAGATTGTTATTCCTGCGCCTTCTGTCACGTAATAGCCAAAATAATTTCTAAACTTTTTCAGTGCTATTTTCACCTGTTTATTTTTCATTGGCTCTTTTCGTCAAGACATCGAGGAACCGTGCCCTAAGCGATGGAGAAGTTTTTACGTACCAGTCTAGGATATTACTATGATTAAAGAAAAGATAGTAATGTTTCTGGTTAACTCTTCCGCTTATTTCCTCTAATATTGATTTTATAGTTTCATCATCTTTTAATAAATCTAAAACTCTCTCAATATCTTCTTTATTCATTTTTATTAAATTTCGTTCATATATAAGGAAAAAGAAACTATCAAACCTCATTAAAAAGTCTGATAGTTTAGGTAGTTTAATCTTTTGGACACATCATTAGTTGGTCTGATACTATTTGACCTGTCCACCAATCTTTGTAATAGTAAGAACCTTTTGGAATGATACAGTTCTCGACAGTAATAGAAATATCACCACCATCAACCATATTTGCCCCAACTTCAGACTCAAATATTAGATCCAGTAACCAATCTAAAAAGTTAAGGTAGATATATAACAACCCTTTTCTCTTTCTAAAATAAAATCTCTTTTTTACTGAATAGAATCCCCTGTTTATCCTCCAAATGTTTTTATCCAATTCGACTAGGTGAGGTTGGTCAAGAGATGATTTATAGATCTTACCTCTTTCCCAGATCTTATACATAACAGGTGAGGCGAGTTTATTACTTGGCTTTATTATACGAAAAACTTTCTTAACTCTAATATCCTCAGTAGCTAATCTTCTCTTTGGTTCTCTTCCTCTAACAATGAAGCACATACTTAATAATTTCTAAAGCTTTTGTTTGAAAATCTTTCGAATATTTATAGAGAGGAGTCCCATGACATCTTAGTTCAACCCACACATGATCATTGTATGGATAAAAGCTGAAAATATCTTCATCTGGATCTAAGTCAGGATATTTCTTTTTCTCAGATTCTGGCATAAGATCCATTAATTCCTTATTTTGTTTCTTGCTAATTAAAAGATCTTCATTGAAAGCACCATGTTTCTTCTTTTCGTTTAAATACCAGGAATTAAGATTTTTATAAACCTCTGCTTCCTCTTTTGTTGGTCGTACATTCTCGTCGTATCCAGAGAGTTTTAACGCTGCCCACACAAACAATTTTTCAAAGTCCATAGTTTTAATTGTAAATAATTTTTAAAATTGAACCACATAAAGCCTTTCTTGATATAGGACGAAATGACCAAACAATAAAGGTAAATGAATCAACAATTTTATTTAATTCAGAATAAAGTGTTTCTCTATCTTTTTTGAATTGATTAAATAAAGAAAGATCTCCTGTTCTTTTGATTGCATCATAGGCAAAAGTCCTTTTCTTGTTTAAGTAATCAAAAACCTCATCTGTCATCTCTCTTAGTAAGGCGTTTAATTTGTTAGCTCTATACCAAATAATATGTCCCAGTAATATTGGAACTATTACTACTAATCTAACCTTAAGCATTAATATTCCCATCCTCTATACGGTTTTCTTCCTCGTTTTCCGCCAACCTCATCCTCTTCTATAGGTTTACGGCGGAGATAACGATTCATTTGATTTTTTAAATATTTGCGGGAATAAGAAAAATTCTTCCATGGCTTATTCTTACCCCACCAATGTTCTAAGTGTTCAATCTTTTCTCTAATTAATGACATAATCTTCTTTCATTTCCATATATTAGGAAAAGAGGTCAAAAGAAAAAATAAAGAAGAGGAACCAGACTTTTACATCTAATTCCTCTTTCTTCTTCGTTTAGGCAAGAGTAATGTCATACTTGCCATTGTTCTCTACAACGTTGAGCAATTGGTCCAACTGCTCTTTCCTTACTATTTCCCAACCAGCTGCGGGAATAGCTGACTGTCTACCCAAGAAAATAACTGGGTAAATTTTTTTGTCTCTGTGCTCTACCCGGAAATGCCAGGTAAAGTTTCTTTTCATGAACCCCTCGATTTCTGTTGGGGCTACCAGCTCTGCCACTTTATAATGTAACAGAGGGAGAACGTAATTATCATTCAAATTACAGTTCTCTGAAATGTTGATAAAGCTGTCTTTGATTGGTTCTCCACAACAGAACCTATTCAACTCTTCTTTTAATGCTTTTGTATTCATAATTTTCAAAAATTTATGATCCATCCTAGCTTATTTTACTCTAGGAAAGGATCGGTTAAACAATAATTTCTCTTTCATATATAAGGCATTTATCACTATCTCAAACGAGAAAAATGAAGAGAGTTATCTATCACAGACTACCCTCCTCGGCTATTTATCAATTAACATGAATAATATTACTTCACATATAAGGGATTGAGTGGTGGATAAAAAAAATAAGAGAAGACTATTCCTCTCGAACCATCTTCTCTACTTCACTAATAAACCTATTCATTGCATGTATAAGGAATTTAGTGGTATTTAGGAAGAGAAAAAAATAAAGAGAGCTATCTATCACAGACTGCTCTCCTTGAAAAATGATTTAAAATGGTCTTTTCATATATAAGGAATTTAGGTATTTATGAGAAGGAAAAATAAGGAGAAGATTTCATCATTATCCTCTCCTTTTCTTTATTCATTCTTCATACAGTAGATTCAGTTGTTCTTGTGTTAGGGAGAAGATTATATTTTCCTTTATTCCCTTGCACACTGAATCGTTATAGTTTTTAGTTTTGATCAGGGTTTTATTTCCATCGGCTGTTTTTAGTATTATTCCGCCGGTATTAGTTTTTCCGAGATCCAGCAGTGGTTTTCCGTCATCTTGTAGTTTTATCACTTTACAGATATCGATAAGCCAGTCTGGAGCATCATCCCCTGGTTTCCAAGTTAATATTAGTTCTGGGTATTTTGAGTTTCGTCCTTTTTGTCTATGAATTCCATCCATTTTATATTTTTCTTTTTGATCCACGCGCTGATGAGGTATGTGGGGTCGTTAAAAGTAAAGGTATTCATCCAGTTTTTCAGTTTTTCCTCTGTATAATCCTCATAAAGTTGTAGAATAATAGAAGTTTTAAGGATTACTATATTGGATGTACATTTATAGGCAGCGAATTTATTATTACCCTTTTCCTCCTGTTTCTTTATCTGCCACCATTTTCTTTTAGGGAGGGTATATATTTCTTTCAGTTCATAATAGTCCATTCTTTTTATATTAAGGACAGGCCATTGAACCTCCCCTTGATATGGTGTTAGGGTAGTAATTTCTTGGTTTTTGAGTTTCGACAGTGTAGTTATGACGGCGGTAGTATGTATTTTAAAGATTAGTCCGTCATATTTCAGGCACTTCATTAATGTTTCCGTTGTACTTTCTCCTATGATCCATCCGATAGCGCCATAGAGTGAAGCTATTTTATCGAGGTCATAAATAGTAGATTTTTGTGGGAAGATGATAATAGTGTCTGATTGTTCTGTCAGTCTAAAGATATTATCATGAACTTCTTTTCCAATATCATAGGATTTCTCATCGAAGAAAAGCAGTGTTATAATTGTTTTCTTTGGTTGTTCGATGAGATAGATTTCATTTTGATTTGGTGTTGTATTCATTAGTTATCCATGTTTTAAGTTTCAATAATTCTTCGAGGTCAGGGTCATCAGAGAAGTCGATAGGTTGTTTCAGACTTTCCTTTTCGATTATTCCAATTAATTTTAGAGTGCTGGTTTGAAAGTACCATAGTTTATCCCTATAGTCTAGCACCCAGCATTCTTCACCCTCTATTAATTCTTTCCACAGCATATTCAACACCTTTCAGAACAATTAGTAGAATGGCAGCTAGGAGAGTAAGTGTATTAAGGATTGGGAATAGTACAGCACCTTTCACTTCCTTCCAAGTATCAGAATTCCATTTTCCTAAGTTTTCAAAGAGGTTCTGTCCAGTCTTAATGTTGCTTAGGATAAAAGGTAGTAGCAAACATCCGATTAAGGAGGCCACATAGACAACACATACGATCGTCATAGTTTTAATAGATCTTCAAGTTTTTCAATTCCATCATCACACTTTCCGTAAACCTTTTTGATATTCCTAAGGTTTATAACACTTATCAGGATGAGGACGTTAATGATATTGATTATAGGAAAGAATGAGACACAGGTAAACCATCTCAGTCCTACCAGTTCTGAAAATATTCCTTCATTATTCTTCTCAATCACATAGCCTTCCAGTACTTTTCTAGGCCAGGTTTTATTCAATCCTAGTTTCCAGCCATTATATTTATGCCAGAGATAGATAGGGTACAG
>AUXO015773315.1_pt1 | contig 12973 bp, 13 predicted proteins | sample 768731 | NCBI WGS metagenome assembly AUXO01 (sample SAMN02715735, study PRJNA202380) | gut metagenome | biome: sheep rumen | host: Ovis aries | place: New Zealand: Palmerston North
GATTACCAAAAAATCAGAAATACTTTAATGGAAGGTGGACTAAAAGGAGATATTGACTATAAAATGACCGATACACGTTCTCTAAAAGCAGAAAAAATATATCCAGAACCAATTAATACTTTACAAAAAATGTATAAAGAAGTAGTAGGAAGAAAGATAGATGATGATACAGTTTATTCTATATACAGAAATGGAAAACCAACTAGACAAGTAACAGAGGTAAAGAGTGAAAGTGCTTATAGTAAAAGTGCATTAGAACTGGATAGAGAAACTGGAAGATCTGCAGCATATTTTTCAAGAATAGATGAAATGTGGGCAAGAGCATTTGAATCTTATATATCAGATAAGTTAAAAGCAAAAGGAATAAAAGATACTTATCTAGTACATAGTGTAAACAATAATGAATATGCATTATTTAATCCATTTCCAGCAGGAGAAGAAAGGAAAAATATCAATAAAGCATTCGATAATTTAATTCAAATAATGAAAGACGAAGGATATTTTACAGAATCAGAAGCACCACAGAACTACGACGAAGATACTGGTATTAGATATATGAAAACTAGCAAGAGCAATTATGACAGTCGAGGAAATAAATTATCTCCAGGACAAGTAAGATATTTCAAAGACAGTAAAGTACGAGACGAAAAAGGCAATCTTTTAGTAGTATATCATGGAACAAATAAAGGTGGCTTCAATATATTTAATGGTGGAACATGGGGAGTTAATTACTATACAGACAATAAACAAACAGCAGAAACTTATTTATCACAAAATGGATCTGACAATAAAATCTATGAAGGATATGTAAACATAACCAAACCACTAATTATAGATGCAGAAAATAGAAATTGGAGTGAAATATGGAGAGAATCAATAACTGATAAAGATGTATTAGATTTAATAGACAAAGATTTTAATAGAAAATATTCTCAGTATTCAACTACAGACATTGTAATAGCTGCAAAGAAAAGCAATAAATATGACGGAGTTATATTCCAAAATATTTATGACCATTCAAATAGTGCCAAAAAAGAAACCGTTACAGACTACGTTACATTTGATTCTAAGCAATTCAAAAATTTAAACAACGAAAAACCAACTTCAAATAGTGATATCCGATACATGAAGAAAAACAAAGAATCAAAACAATCATTGGCAAGTCAATTCGAAAAAATGACTGGAGACTCTATTACAAGAGCAAGTGCAAAATTAGCAGGAATTGAATTAAGAAATATGCAAAGGCAAAATGGTAATCTTGCTGGAGACCTTGAAGAAAATCCATATAGTAAAGAAGCAATGACTATATATAATAAATATAATAACAGTAAAGAATCTAGCAGTTATTTATATCATAGTACACCAAGAGAGAATCTACAAAGCATTATTGAAAATGGATTGACCATAGGAAATAAACAAAATCAAGAAGGAATCAGTTCTAAAGACAAAATATATTTAAGTACAACAGAAGAATTGGCAAAATCATTTACACCAAATGATAGTGTTACATTAAGAATAAATCCAAACTTTAAATTAGAAAATTTAGAAAATGATTTATTAGGTGGAGAAGGATCTTATAGTATTACTAACAATATTCCAGCTAATATGTTACAGATAAAAGAAAATGGAAAATGGATTAACTTAAATAACTATACAGACTATTCAGACAATAATAATCAAACAAGTAATATTTTCAAAGATTACAGTACATTTTATAGCAAAAATTCCGTAGATGATAAAAGATTCTCTAAATTCTTTAATGAACATAAAAGCGACTATGACGATTGGCAAAACATAGCAGTAGAAAGTGCGAAAAGGGATGGTAAATTAACAACAGATATATTAAACATAGATGATAATTTAGTAAAACTTACAACGACAAAAGAAGGAAATAAACTATATATAAATGAATTATATGTAGAGAAACCAAAAAAAGGCGTTGGAACAAAAGTTGTTAATATGCTAAAAGATTATGCTGATAAAGCTAATCTAACAATAGAGACTGATCGTGAATTGTCAACAGCTAAAGAATTCTGGGATAAAACATTAAATAGAAATATAAAGGACAATCAAGGTAATACATTATCTAAGCAGCAACAAGAATATTTTGCAAATAGTAAAGTAAGAGACGAGAATGGTAAATTAATGGTTTTACATCATGTAACAGACAAGAATTTTAATGTTTTCGATTCTAATGCATATGGAAAAAATACTGGAGAAAAACTATTAGGCATTTATTTATCTGCAGAACCAATAGGAATTTATGGAGATGTTGATATGCAAGTATATGCTAATATAACAAATCCAGTAACAAAAAATGATAAAAATATAACAAAGCAACAATTTATGGAACTACTAAAAGGACATTCTACAGAAAGCAATGCTGAGAATGCATGGAGATACTTTAAAGATTCTAACGACTTAACAATATTAGAAAAAATATTAAGCTTATATAAACATAATAGGGAATATATAAATCCACAAGAATTTTACGATAATGTAAAAAGAGTAACAAACTATGATGGAGCAATTTACGATAATTATGCTAATGATAGAATTTCTTTTGTAGCATTTAATTCTAATCAAATAAAAAACATAGATAACACCAATCCAACATCTAATAATGATATTAGATTCGCAAAAAGAAAAGCTGTAGATGAAAATTTGAGAAATGCAGAAAGAGGAGAATCTTATATTGAACAAGAAATACAAAAAATAGAAAAGACTGGAGATTGGGATAATTCAATTCCAGTAACAAGACTATCTGATATAAGAAAAACTATTGAAGATTATCTAGGATTAGGAATTAAAAAAGGACATTTTAGACAAGATGCTTATGCTATCTATAAAGGTAATAATGATGTTATAAGAACAAAAGAATATAAAGATATGGACAGTATATTACACGAAACAGGACATGCAATGGATTTAGGAAAGAGACTAAATGTAGATAAAGAAGCAATTGCAGACGAATTATTAACAGCTATAGATAAATTAGGTGGCTATGAAGGAGAAACAAGAACAATAAGACTAGAAGAAGGATTTGCAGAAGTAATAAGAGAGTATTCTATTATTCCAGAACAAGCCAAAAAAGATTATCCACAAACAATTGCAGTATTAGAAGAACTAAGAAGAACAGATAAAAAATTCAATGATTTCATAACTAAAGTACAGCAACAATCTTATAATTACATACACCAAAATCCTAGAAATAGGACATTAAGTAATTTAAGTATTGGAGAGCAAACAGATAAATCTAATATTACTAAAAATTTAATAAAGCAAGAAGTAATGAGAAATATTTACGATAAAGATTTTGTTGTAAAATCAGCAGTTAATGAATTGGCAAAAGCTAACGGAAAAACAGCTAACCAAATCAAAGCAAGTGAAAATGCTTACTATTTAACTAGATTAGCTTCTGGTAAAACAGATAAAGTAATTTCAATGCTAAGTGATGGATATGTTGACGAAAACGGTAAAAAACTTTTCCCTGGTCTAAGCCAAATAGGAGATATACTAGGTAATGATCCAAAAAGATTTAATGATTTAAGAGCGTACCTAGTAGCAAGAAGAGATTTGGATTATAAAGCAAAAACATTAAAGACTGGCATTAGAACAATGGACAGCAAAGCAGTTATTCAACAGTTTAGCAATGATAAACAAATACAAAAAGCAGCTCAGTTAGTATATGACACATTAGATGGAATAATGCAATATGCAGTTAATAATGGCTTAATATCACAAGAAAGTGTAGAAAAAATTAAACAAAGTAATGCATTCTATGTTCCTATGCAAAGAGTTTTAGAAAACAAAGGAAATCAAATAGGTAGAAAAGGAGCAGTTGCAGATATAATCAAGAAGAGAACTGGTAGTGAATTAGACGTAAAAGATGTTTTAGAAAATATTATTGTTAATTCAAGTAACATTATTCAACAAGTAGAAAATAATAACGTTCTAAAAGCATTCTACAAAGAAGGACAAGAAAGCGGATTAACTGGAGCAGTTTATGATGTTATAGATACACCTTTAGTTAAGATTGGAACAGCACAATTAGCAACATGGGAAAATGAATTAAAGAAACAAGGAGTAAATACAGCAGACTTAGATTTAGAAAAAACTATAGATTTATTCGCACCAAACAATAAAGTTGATCCACAAAACTTAATTACAAGTTTCGTAAACGAAAATGGGAAAAGAGTATATTTACAATTTAACGATGAGCTATTATTCAATTCTTTAATGAACATGGATAAAAAGTTCATGAGTCAAGTGTTAAAAATCAATAGCAAAATGAATATGCCACTAAGATATGGAGCTACAATGGCTAACTTAGGATTTGCAATACCAAATATGATTTCCGATACAGCACAAGCCGCAGTATATTCAACAGCTGGATTTATACCTGTAGTAGATAATGCATTAGGCGTTTTAGATATTTTGGCAGCAAATAATAAGACAGTTAGAAACTTTGTTAATAGTGTAGCACCAGAATATGCTAAGAGAATAAATACTTTATATTCACTATATCAACAGTCAGGAGCAACTAATTCAAGCAGAATGTCGCAATACAGAGAAAGTACTCAAAATCTTATGCAAGATGTGTATGGAACAAAATCTAAAACATTAGGAATTAAAGAAAAATTTAAGCCATTAAAAAGATTATTAGATATTCTTACATATATACCAGAAATATCAGAACAATCAACAAGATTTAGAGTATTTGAAAAAAATTATAACTACTATAAGAGAAAAGGAAATACTGAGACAGATGCAAGAATATTAGCAGCCTTAGAATCGAGAGATGCAACACAAGATTTTGGCAGAACAGGAAATATTACAAGAGAAATAAATCAATTAATACCATTCTCAGCAGCTAGAGTAGGAAGTGCATATACATTTGCAGAAAAAATAAAAGCAAATCCAAAACAAGTAGGATTAAGAATAGCAGTATTGACAGCATTGGCATTAGCAATTAAAGGTATGGGATATGATGATGACGAAATAGACGAACTTAATAGACGTAAAAAAGATGATAATTTTGTTCTAAGAATGGGAGATAATATAGTTACTATTAAAAAACCACAAGGTATTTTAAGAAGCATTATAAATCTAACAGAATACATAGAAGATTTATCAACAGGTCATATAGAAGAAGGTAAAGAAGGAGAAAGACTAGAACAATGGCTTAATAATGCAATTATGGATAATATGCCAGCAGATGAAGTTACAGGATTAGTTCCAAATGCAGTAGCACCAATAATAGAAAATGCACTAAATAAAGACTTTTACTATAATACAGATATTGTTAAATCATACGATCAAGATTTACCAGATTCCGAGCAATACTATGATTATAATTCACAACTGGCTATCTGGTTAGGAAAAATATTTAATTATTCTCCAGCTAAAATAGACAATTTAATTTCTGGATATTTTGGAGGATTAGGAACATCAGTAACAGGAGCAATGGATTATGTATTAGGCAAAGCAGGAGCTATACCAGAAAAACCAGAAATGGGAATAGAACAAAATACTATAGGAAAAAGATTTATAGTTAATGTAAACACTAATAGTGAAAGTATTGATGAAGTTTATAATAGAAAAACAGAACTGACAAAATTAAAAAATGGTGGTACAATAACATCAGCAGAGGAAAAAGAATTAGAAAAAATAAATTCAGCTATATCTAATATGTCAGATCTAAATAAACAAATTAAAGAAATAAAGAAAGACTTAACAATGTCAGGAGAAACAAAGGCAGAAAAGATAAGAGTATTACAGCAAGAAAAAACTGATACAGCAAGACAAGCACTAGGCAAAACATTAATACACCCAGGCAATGAAGCTAAAATCGAAAGCACTCAATTCTATCCTAATACAACACTTAAAAAGAATGGTTATACATTAACACTTAACTCTCAACAACAAAAAGAATATGAACAATATGCAGCAGATTTTTATAATAAATATAAAAAACAGGGATTATACAATGAAGAAAAATTGAACGACATAAAATCAAAAGCTAAAGACTATGCGAAAGATCAAATGTTTAAAAAATATAGATCAGATATAGTCAAGACTAAAAAATAAAATTGAAAAGGCTATTGCACACACGCAGTAGCCTTTTTGCCTTTTTTTGAGGGGAGGTGGAAAAGTTGGAAAAAGAACTAAACGACTTCAAAATCGAAGTACTTACACAACTTGCAGTCATTAACGATAAGTTAGATGGCTACAATAAAACACAAGAGATAGCCTTACAAGCCGACAATCGCAGTAAACAAAACGAAAAAGATATTAAAGAAATTAAAGACAATAATAAGTGGACATTTAGAACTTCAATAGGAGCATTAATTGTAAGTGGAATTGGAATAGTTTTTGGTATATTCCAAAAAGGTTTTGGTATGTAAAGGGGGAATGAATATGTTAGATAAGCTTAAAAAATTAATTGATGTTAAAAGTATAGTTACTTTATTACTAACAATTGTAGTTTGCATTCTTACTTTGAAAGGACAATTTGATATTAAAGAAATATACTTAATGATTATAGCATTTTATTTTGGTACACAACACCAAAAGAACAATGGTAAAAAGGAGGAATAATTATGGGCATGAGAGGAATTGATGTTAGCAGTTGGCAAGAATATATCAATTGGGATTTAGTTAAAAATCAAATTGATTTTGCCATACTAAAACTAGGAAATATTGGAGACAATACAAAATTTTGGGTAGATAAATTTTTTGAACGCAACTATAATGAGTGTACCAGATTAGGTATTCCTGTAGGAGTATATGTATACTGTTATTCAAACGAAATACCTAATGCAGAAGTTGCAGCAAGGGAAATAGTCGCATATCTATCTAATAAAAAAATACAGTTACCAGTATATATAGATATGGAAGATGACGAAATTAAAGTAGAGGGCAGAGATAAACTTACTCAAATCTGTATTAGTTTTAATACAATAATAGAACAAGCAGGACTATGGGCTGGAGTTTATGCTAATTTAGACTGGTTTAATAATTATTTAAATAAAAGTGCTTTAGTACCTAGATATACTAGCTGGATAGCACACCCTGAAAATGCAAATAACCTTGATAAATATAAAGGTCAATATGATATGTTCCAATATTCATTTAAAGGTCAAATTGGTGGAATTTCTGGTAATGTAGATATGAACTATTTATACAGAGATTTAGTATCAGAAATTAATGGATCACAACCTATTCAACCTGTAAATCCTAAAAAATCTAATGAGGAAATTGCAGATGAAGTAATTGCGGGAAAATGGGGAAATGGAGATGACAGAAAAAAATCATTATTAGCAGAAGGTTACGATTATGATGCCATACAGGATATTGTAAATGAAAAAATGGGATATCATAAAGAAAAAACTTATGTAGTTAAACCTGGAGATACATTAAGTGCAATTGCTGCAAAATATGGAACAACATATCAAGAAATTGCAACAAAAAATGGAATATCTAATCCGAATTTGATATATCCAGGACAAATTTTAAAAATATAAAGGAGGAAAAATATATGTTAAAAGGTTTCACAGAAAATGGAGAAGTAAAAAATTTATTAGTAGATGAAAATGGAAATTTAAAAGTTTCTATGGAAGGTGGTAGTGGAAGTGATTCAACAACAATAAATAATACATCAGAGAATCCTGTTCCAGTAAGTCTTTCAGAAGAAATTGAAACGACATTGTACTCAGGCTTAGAATATGTGGGAGCAGCGGCAGATCCAACTTATCCAACTACAATTAGTGTAAATAAAAAAGTAACTTCTATAGATATAGCCAATTATAGCGAAGACGGTTATGTATTAACAGCAACAATTGGAAATAAATCTTATGATATAGGTGCTGGTATTGCAGTTACATTACCTATCAATGCTAATGTTCAAGATGTTGTATTATCAGTTATACCTGGTTGCCCTTTACAAGCACAAATTATAATAAAAGGAGTGAATTAGATGGGAATTCAATTTTTAAGAAAAAATACAAATGTAATATATGAAGAAATATACGACGATACAGAAAGACAAATTGGAACATGGTTTAATATACCAATATATAGAAAAGTAATTAAAATAACACCTACCGAATATAACGAACTAACATCAGATGGAACTAAAAAAATGTTGCCATTGAATATGAATATTGATTTAATGTTAAAAGCAAATATAACAGTTAAATATCAAGATACAAATATTAATACAAAAACATTTTTTATGCATTCAATTAGTTCTGGAAATTATGAAATAGGAGTTAATAATTGTATTAATAATGAATTACAAATTTATGTTGGTTCTTCAGTTTTGCCAAATATTGTAGATTACATATATATTACATTAGAATACACCAAAAGAAACATATCATAATAAAAAGCAGTCTTAACGACTGCTTTTTTGTTCTAAAATATTAATAAAATTTTGTAATTTTTGGTTTTCTATATCATCTTGTTTTTTTAATTCTTTATCTTTTAAATCTTCTTTATATTTATCACTATTTTTATATAAATAATTACCTAATAAAACAAATGGTAATGAGAATATTATAACAATTAATGCTTTTAACATAATAATCATCTCCTCTTATTTTATAAATATATATTTAAAACATTCTATAAAAATTAGCGATGGAGCAATAATTAACCAATTTAAGAAAAAATACATAATAAAATATCCAATTTTTTCGATTATATTTGATTTTTTAAAATCTTCCAATGCTTCTTTGTCTTGAAAAGGCTTACTTATTAGTTTAGCAATAAAAGGTAATACTATTGTTATTACTATCATTATTATTATTCTAATTACTATATCCATATTAATCACTTCCTTTACTAGAAGTCCTATAAATACGGTTAATACTTATATATTTAATTATATCATAAAATTTTAAAAAAGTCCAATTTGACATAATGTATAAATAGGAATATAATTAACTCTATGTTTACATAATCTGTGAAAGGAGTTGAAAATGGAAAAAAATAATCCAAAAGTATTAAATGATTTTTTAAATTACTTAATTTCAGTTAAAGGTTATTCTATTAATACAATACAGTCTTATAATTCAGATCTAATATTGTTTTTTAGATTTATCCAAATGTATATGAATATTCCAATTGCAATAAAAGAGTTTAATCAATTCATTTTATTACAAGTTAGAGAAGCAGATATATTGGCATTTTTAGTTAATTGTAATTATTCCAAAGACAACAACCCATATACAAGACAAAGAAAATTGACTGCAATAAGAAGTTTTTATAGATGGTTATTGCCGTCGTTTCGTGGAGGAATAAACAAAAAAAATCCAGCAGATAATATTAAAAATATAAAAAAGATAGTAAGATTACCTAAATATTTAAGCCTAGAAGAAGCTAAAAAAATACAAAGGATTTATACCAAAGAGAACAGTAGATATCCATTAAGGAATAATCTAATTATTAGTTTGTTTTTAAGCACAGGAATAAGATTATCAGAATTAATTAATATCAACATTAAGGATATTAATTTTGAAAATAGCAGTATTAATATAATAGGGAAGAACAACAAAGAAAGAATAGTATACTATAACGAATACTGTAAAAAACAATTAAATCTCTATTTAAGAAATAGAAATGCTAAGAGTACAGATCCATTGTTTATAAGCAATCAAAACAAAAGAATAAATAAAGTAACAGTAAAAGATATTTGCGAAAATGCCTTTAAATTGCTCAATTTAGCAGATAAAAATTATACACCGCATACATTAAGGCATACAGCAGCAACAATAATATATTCAAGAAATGCAGACATATTACTATTAAAGAGTTTTTTAGGTCATGAAAGTATAAAAAGTACAGAAATTTATACACATTTATGTTCGAAACAGATAAAAGAAGCAGTCGAAAGGAATCCATTAAGTAATTTTATAATTAATAAAAGATAGGGGGAAGTATAATGTTAGAGTTTGATACCGATTTAATAAGAAAAAATAAGATAGAGTTATTAGATTGTCAAGTGGATCTAATATTAAAGAGTTTAGAAATGTATAGTTATATGTATCAATTCATTTATCCTAGAAGCAATAAATCACTAACTAATGAAGAAAATTTAAGAGTGTCATTAGTAAGAGATACATTTGAACAAATTTTAAATCAATTTAATGATTCTAAAAATAGAAACAAAATTACTGAAACAAATAATTTAAAAAAATTTGCATAAATTTATTGACAATATTTTTTGTTATATGATAATATATTAATCAATAAAGCGACTTTTTTCTGGCACAAATAGAAGTAGTAGGGCATATATTATAAAGTATATGCTATAATTCTAATACATAACATTGCACAAAATCAAAGCTATGTAAGGGTTTCCTACACATTGCATAAATAATATTTGATAATAAACGTAAAAGAAAAAAGTCGAAAAAGACTTTTATTTTTTTTACGTTTTTTGTATTTTAGAACATTTTAAAGCAAAAGTCAATATTCAATATAAGGAGGGGGTTCTATGCTTTGATATTTGCACACTTATGCTAATAGTTATTTAAAGGAGAGAAAGACTAATGCAAAAGGATAGTTTTGTTTTTTACAAGAGTTTTTATAATGCTATAAAAAAATTACCAGAAGAATATCAATTAGAGATGTATAATGCAATCACATATTATTGTTTTGAAGGAAAAGAACCAGAGAATTTATCAGGAATAGCAGAGGCAATGTTTATCTTAATGAAACCTAATATTGATAATGCAGAAAAACGTTACAATGCTAGTGTTGAGAACGGAAAGAAGGGTGGAAGACCTAAGAAAAATGAAAACCTAAAAAAACCTAACAAAAACCTAACAAGAACCAAAATAAAACCTAACACAAACCTTAATGCAGATGATGATGTAGATGTATATGTAGATGATAATGTAGATGTATATGTAGATGATGATGTAGATATAAAAGATGTAATCAGCAGCTATGAAAATAATATAGCACCTATTACAGATATTACATTGCAGATACTCATGGAGTATTGCAATATTTTAAGTCCAGCATTAGTCCTAGAGGCTATAAAAAAAGCAACAGTTGCCAATGTTAGAACAGGCAGATACATAGAAGGTATATTAAGGAATTGGCAAAATAAAGGTTTTAAAAAGTTAGTTGATGTAAAAAACGAAGAACTGGATTTTAGAAGAGCTAAAGAAGAATTAAATCCAGAAGAAACAGACGAAGAAAGAACGAATAGAAAATTAAAAGAATTGGAGGAACATGTAAATGCAAACTCAGGAATTTATTGAAGCAACCAGGAGATTAGAAAAGTATTATAACAAAGAATATACATCAGAACAGATAGGAATTATGTATGATGAATTAAAACATTTAGATATTGAAAGATATAGACAATTAATCTCAGCAGCATTACGTAAATGTGTAAATAAACCTAAAATAGCTGATTTCTATATGCTAGATCAAGAGTTGCCATATAGTACAAATGAAGAACAAGCAGAAGTTATAGAATGCAAAAAATGTAATAGTACAGGTTATGTAACATATAAAAAATTTATAACAGATGGTGGCAAAAGACTTGAATATATTTATGCAGCAAGATGTGATTGTGAAAATGGAAATAATGCTCAAAAAAGAGTTCCAACTGCTCATCAATTAGGTTTAAGAGTTTGATATTTGCATTAATAGAAAAATGGAAGATGAAGAAGATTATATTGAAGATGACGAAGATGGAAATATTTTCAAGCTGATAGAAGAAGAATGTTATTACGATGATTTATGGTTAGCAGAAAAAGAAAGGAAAGAAAAAGCGATGAATGAAATATTAGATTTTATCAACAGTAATCTAGTTAAGATTATGAGAAAAGGTTCAGGTAGATTAGATTACGTTACAGAAGATAAAACTAGGATTAAAATATATAAATGCGGAAAAGCAGTAACAAGAATAGATATTGTAAAGGAGGAAAAATAAATGGCATTAGAAAGTTATGAAGATTTAAGAAAAGTAAATGTTAGTAAATGGACAGACCAAAGAGATGGAGCAGATTATTTGAATTGGGCTAAAGTTATAGATTTATTACACGAACATGGAGCTACAGTAGTATATTTTGAGCCTGTAGTAGATGAAAGGACAGGAAGCAGTCTCTTTATGACTGATCAAGTGTTTACTGATAAAAATGGTACAACCAACAGAGTCTATGAAACAGCAGTAAAAGTAGTTATAGATGATTTAGTTTTTATACAAAGAGGAGCAGTAATGAATGGAAGTAATCCCGTTAAAGATAATTCTATGACACAACAGCGATTATGGAATTGTCAAACTAGACTTTTTGTAAAAGGAGTTGCAATTAGAACAGGACTTGGATTTGATTTATGGCTTAAAAACGAAGAAAAAGAAGAAAAAGACAATTGGGAAGATGATTTATCTAAACATAATTTATTTAAAATTAAGGACAGAATGCAACAATTAGTAACACAAAAAATGAGACATGGTATTTCTGTTGCAAAGATATCAGAAAACCTTGGGATAACAGAAGAAGAGTTCAAAAACTATTTTACATATTTTGATGTATTGGCAAGATTAGAAAACAGAATTGGAGAAATGAAAGAATGATAGCTTCACAAGATAGAAGTTATTATATAGGCTGTTCAGATACAAGTATGGTCGTTGGAAATTGGGAAACAAAAACATTTGAAAAGTGGTGGCTTGAAAAAATTGGAATAGCAAAAAACAATATTACAACTGATGCAATGATTGCTGGAACTTATTATGAGCATAAAATACTAGATGCATTAGAAATTGAAAATTTAAAAAAGGACAAGCAAATCATAATTGAAGATTTAAGATTAAGAGCAAATCTTGATGGAAATACCAATACTTGTATCTATGAAGTAAAAACACATAATGCCAATAAAGAATTTAAAGTGTCAAAACAATATTGGAGACAAGCACAAGTAGAAATGTTTGCAAGCCAAATACACAAATTAT
>AUXO016412093.1_pt1 | contig 12973 bp, 1 predicted proteins | sample 768731 | NCBI WGS metagenome assembly AUXO01 (sample SAMN02715735, study PRJNA202380) | gut metagenome | biome: sheep rumen | host: Ovis aries | place: New Zealand: Palmerston North
GCACGAGCTGCGCCGTCGTAGTACTGGAACTCGAAACTACCGGTGTTGCTTGCGCTTACGGCACTGCCGTAGATGTCCAGAGGATACTTGATGTTCTTTGTATTAGAAGCGTACGGCAGTACGAACGAGTAATACTGATCCTTTGTTGTAACGTAGTCATAGTTGATCACGCCGGAGGTGTTGCTGTATGCACCGTCCGTCGCGTTGTTCAGCACAAACTGCGGATACTTGTATTCATATTCAGCAGCACCCCAACTTGAACCGCCACGCAGCGTCAAACTCTTCATACCCAACTGCTTGTCGGTCTTGCCTATTACCAACTTACCGCCCGGATATACGGTGATATCTTTGAATGTATATTTGGTAGCCAATGCACTCAGCATTCCGCCATCCAAAACGACCACATCTGTTTGCGCAGCTGCTGCAACGCTGGCAACCAGATCGCTCGGATCCTTTGCGCCGCTGACAATTGCAGGAATAACTACCAGTTTGCTTCCTACTGCTGCTGAACTACCGTTCGTAATCGCAATCAATAACGGCTGGTTGGTATTTCCGGTCAGTGCCTGATCGGTTGTCAACTCAAATACACCATGGTCTTTCTTCATTTCCTCCAGCGTTTGTCCGCTACTTGCATCATTCGAACCGACTTTGGTGGTTGCCGTTACGCCCGAACCGGTGTACATGACTACCACGCTGTTTGCTTTCCATTCTACCACTTGCATCGGAGCCGGATCAACAAATGTGGCCGGTAACAGACGAACTTTACCGCTGTATGCTTTATCAATAAGCAACGTACCGAATACATTATTGTTATTCAAACTCAACGTACGCGCATTCGCTTCCTCACCTAATTTGGCGGCACTGGTAATGGTGTAATCTTTCAAGTCCGTAGTACTTGGAGTCCATTCATATTTTGGATCAGGACTACCGGCTGCATTGTATGTTCGCCACATACCATAAACTTGAACACTGGTGGTAGAACCGTTATACAACGCTTTCTGATCATTCGCATCCGCTGTTAAGCGTTCTACAAACGTCAAGTTTGTACCATTTGCGGCATAACGGCTGGATGCAACCTCTTTCATACCATATATGGTATAATTTGCCGCCACAATTGCTTGGGTCGGGTCGCTTGCATCATCCACCTCCAGTAATATACCATCCGTCGGACTGCTACTCGTTGTGCAGTCAGCCGTCAACGCGTACCAATTCTCACCCCATTTGGCAGCAATCACGAAGTTATCCGGCAGACAGCGTGCTGTGATAAAGTTATCGAACGTCAAATTGTTTCCGTCGCAACTAACATAGATAGTCGGTGTCGCGAAACTCTCGCTCGTGTATGCTGTCGGGTTGTACGCAACGGTTATCTCCTCGTCCATATCACCACTTGCATCGCAAGTCAGGTTAGATGAGGTGATTAACGTTCCGTCCGATTTGTAGAATAACATGTCCGTGGCAGAGATGTTAACTACTGCATTTGCAGACGCACCATCCACCGTCAGCGTAAGTGTACGTGCTGCTTTCACTTTCTGCCCCGCAGCAGAAGTAATCATAATAGCACCGTCGCCATCCGTCTTCACCAAATCAAGGTCAATACAAGTATAGACGTAATTAATATAAGCCTTTTCGGTTGTGAAGTAATAATCGGTCTTACTCGTACTATTGCCGCAATCGTTATATGCCGTCATGGAAACATCGTAACGTGTATTACTTGTCAAACCCGTCAAATCATGCGATGTAGTTCCGCTTGCAGGGCTTTGAGACCAGACAATAGCACTCGTTGAGTGATTGGTCACGGTTACCGTATAAGTCATACTACAGCCTGCCGTTCCGCCGGAAGCGCCCCATGTTAATGAGGCAGAAGTGCTCGTAATAGAACTTGCTGCCACACTCAAACTTGACGGTGTTGGACATGTCGGAGTTACGGTACTACTGGTTGCTGTAGGTGTTTGCGTGTTGTCTAACGGATCTTCACACTGACATTGCGCTGCTACTCCTACTCGATATTGCACCCCTTGAGTTAATCCCGTAAATGCTTTGGTGGTAGTGGGAGCAGAAACATAACTTGCCGCTTCAACATTCTTCCACGTGCCATCTTTATATTGCAACAAAACAGCATATCTCGTGGCTCCTAAAACAGCATTCCATGTCACGGTAGCATCCCAGCGGTTTGCAACACAGTTCCATGTCGGGGTTAAGGTAAGTCCTGTAACCGATCTTTCCGATATATTTGGACAATCCGTTGTGGCGACTGCGGTAATAGTAATATCGCCATCTACACCTTCTATATAATAGTTGTATGTACCATCTCCGTTGTCCGTAAAAGTCTTATCGTACGGAGTGAATGTGTTCCCATTACTGGTATATGTTAGAGTGATATCTCCCTCTGTCAATGTATATCCGGACTCAGCATTGAAATAAGCATACACATTGCCGTTACTTACCGTTGCTCCTGTCGGCATTGAAATCATGTCGGAGGCGCAGGTATACGTCCACTCATCTTTGGTCAAGCCGGTGAGCGAATAAGTTACTGTATATATATTCGGTTTTGTAGAATAATACTTATTGCCACTGGATCCTTCCGCTACATATAACAGATAAAGATTAGTGGTTGATGGACACGTAGCACCGTCTTTATACACGCCTGACGGTCTCGTAACTTGACCATTTACTTCGTCTGTACACCAACCTTCCACGCCGAGAGTAAAATCACAGGCTCCATCTGAGGACTTCAGTGTTCCTCCGATTTCGACCGTCCCATCATTGTCATAACTGGTTCCGTTCCATACTTTGTAGGTTACGCTTCCCCACGCGTGCGCGCTCGTTCCTAGTAGTAATAGTACCGTGCATAAATATTTCAAATAACTTTTCATATTCGTAATATTTGTAATGATATTCTTAACCACAAGGGTACGACTAATGTTCGTTTTCATAATCTTTAACTCTTTAACTCTTTAATTCGTTCATTCATTAATTCATTAAACATTAGAATGAATATCATTCTTCTAACTCCGCCCAAACAGCGTAATAACTTTCACCTGTAGCTGTCATCGCAGTGCCGGCTGGTATCAACGCAGCCTTATAAGCGGCATCATTCGCTAACCCCCCATCGATAGCAGTCTTCGATATCCAACCCATGAACTTATAGTGCGTTGCCGCACAAGAACCGGTACTCTTATCGCTGTCCATCAAATCCGGTGCGCTATAACTACCCCGTCTTTCCAGAGGCATATCAATATCCACTAATGCTTGTACATCGCTGTGGATATTGTCGTAATAGTGGTCTGCGTAATAGACTACTACTTGACAGGTTGTACTCGCACTTGTGTAACTTGTGCCCGCAGTCAAGTTCGCCGTAACAGTCCATGTACCGACGGTCGTCACGTGTAATGTTGTCGTCGGCGTAGTTGCAGGTACAGCACTCGAACCAGCTGCCGGACTTCGGCCATAACTTACCGCGCCATCACCGGTCACGCTTACTGTCAATGTCACGTCCAGACTCGTACCGCCCTTCGGCATTTCCGCTTCATAGTGATCAACCGCGTTGAAACTGGTGAATGCAATCGAGCCTGACGCCTTGGTTACACTACCGTTTAGAGCCACCTTCTGCGTCGTAGCTCCTTCACTGGCAGCACTTACACCGCTCGCCGCAGCGTAGTTATAGGTGCCTACACTCAAACCTCCCTTCAAACGGATATACACCGTTTCTGCCGATACTTTACCCGCTACCGGAGTATAACTTACAGAACTTGTATAGGTTCCATCTACTGTCTTACTTATCTCATAATTCGTAGGAGCTGTAACAACCAAAGGATTCGTACTCAAATTGAGACCACTAACAATGAATGTTTGTGTTGCCGAAGGACCACTACCATAAACATACGTAAACGAACTGAACGATGCCGTTATACCCACCATCGCGTTACAGGTTGGTGCTGTCATATAGTGAGCTTCACTTCCCCACCACTGAATACCGATGTTTGTCGCATATGCGGCTCCGGATTTAGATTTAATACCTATATAATTATATGTACCGTCAATCTCTAACGTGGAGGTTCCTCCATCAGATGTATACACCAGTTCCCCTAATAGAGTTCCTTTTACGTTGTCATCATTACTGTACAAATCGGAGGTGGCAGAATATGGCGTTGCTTTTCCATATATTTGCACCGTACGCCCGGATGTATTTGATGCCCACGTTACGTCCACTTGCTCTAATTTACCTCCGGATATGGTGCTAATAATACCACTATCATCACTTGAACGCATCTGAATCTGGTTTGTGCTGTTTTTCGCAGTATTTCCGGCATAAGTAGCAGCACTGGCTGCTATTTTGTCGCTCCATGCTCCATACGTTCCCGTTATTCCTGTTAAAGCTACTGTGACATTATCCGTCACATTCGTCTCTGCTCCGGATGCAGTACGATAAACCGCCTGATAACTCTCATCCGCAGTGATGTTTTCTTTCGTGCCGTTATATTTGTATAGCGGTGACGGAGCAACTGCATTGTCATAGTCGCTGACTTCGGTAGCCTTCCATCCCACGAACGTACCGCAACTGGTGCTTGTTACGTTCGGGAAGGTCAGCGTTTGTCCGTGCACTACGCCAATAGGCGAAACAACACTCAACGTACCGTTGTCCTTAGTGAACGTAATATCATGTATAGCCAATGTAGTGAAGTTGGTAGAACTCGACCACTCGCTGTTACACTTGGATTGAACAAACACATAGTATGTCGTTTCATCATTAAGACCTGTGATATCATACGTTTTTACGTTCTTTGCCACATCGGCGGAATTGCTGCCAGTCAGAGGACTCGGTACACTATTGGTGGTATTCCATGCCACTTTGAATCCTTCTGTGCCGGAAGCAGATGTTCCGCTCCATGTTATCGTTGCACCAGACTCGGTTATAGCGTTTGCCGCCAAACCACTCGGCGTTACGCAGGTGGCACAAGAAGTCATGTAATTGCTGTAACTTACATCACCACCGGTGGTATATTTCACAACGACTTGACTGAAATACAAGGCATTTGTGTAATTCTCCTCATCTTCCTGCCAATCAATAGAGATACTACCGGTTCCACTACCAGTAAACTCGTATGCGGTATTGGAATTTGTTAACGATGCTGAATAGTTATTCGTGTTTTTCAGCTTCCATCCATTACCACCTACAGTAATAGCAACCGTTGCATCCACTCCACTATTACCAGCAGTACTTACTGCAACACTTGTAATCGTACCGGAAATCCCTGAAGTTGTGAGACTCATATAAGCAGGCCAATTGGAAGAACTACCGACTTTTTGACCGCGACTATTATTTCCTGTGGAAAAATCGGTGCAGAAGACTTGATTCCACTCATTGTCATAGTGATATGCATCTAAAGTCCAACTGATGCCATTCACAGTTGCCGAAGTGTTATTACTACTACTGAATATCTTGGAACTAAAATCTCCTGTATATGTATTCTCTGTCAACGGAGTACCGCTACGCTTTGCAAATACAGCATAGTATGTCACATCGCTTGCACCCATATTGGGTAAATTATCACCATTTGCAATATCATAGAATGTCGGAACAATACTTCCTTTAGCCACTTTGCCACTCCATGTATTAGTAGCCCATCCCACGAAATAGTTACTCGGATCAACTCCGTCGTCGCAAGTCTCGGGTGTAGATGCGCTATATGCCACAGCTGCTCCTTCAATAGCGTTAACTGTTTGTAACGTGCTTCCGTCCGGACCGATGAAAGTTGCACTGTGTGTCTGTAAAAAGTTTGCGGTGATTGTCACATCGCCTGCCGGCATAGTGAAACTTGTACTTGTTGCACTTGCATCAGCAAACGTTACGCTCGGCGAACTCGTCCAACCATTGAATGCATAACCGGCGGGTACATTCGTAGAGATATTGATCGTTCCGTTATAATGCGCCGTTGTTGTTCCGCCTGTTAACGATGCACCAGCAGCAGGACTTTGTGCCATTGTTACAGTATAGTCAGTTTCCGTCCACTTCGCATAATACGTCGTGTTTGCCGTAATAGCCGTCGCGCCGATTGACGTTACCGCAGCACCGGTACAACTGCTGTTGTCGAACCAACCGCCAAACGTATAACCTGTCTTCACGCCATTCACCAGTGCCGTTGCCGCACCATACGTATGACTTGTCGGCAGCGAAGCAAGGTTGCTACCTGAATAAGTCTCATTATTTTGATCCTTATAACTAATCGTGTACGAGTCACCTGTCCACTGTGCGTAAAGCGTTAATGCGGCATCTTCCTTATCCCAAATCTTGGCACTCGTACCATTCGCATTGTAGTACTTAGTTCCCGAGCCATTATCGTCGGTCTCAGCATCGAAGTAGCCTCCGAAATTGTAGTTAGAACGACTCGGTACACTAACCGTCGGCATGTCCGCGTCATAAGTGGCAGTTACTCCGTTGTCACCACCGGTACCACTATTCTTGTCAAATGTCACTGTCGTTGTCTTTGGACTAAACACAGCCGTAATCGTTGCATCAGCACTCAAAATATGCTCATTACCACTGGTGAAGTTCGCGCTGTTCACTTGCAGACTGGTTAAATTGTACCCCGGGTCCGGCACTGCTGTGATTGTCAAGATACAACGGTGTGCCAGATCCGAATTGCTACCACTTGTGAAACTTGCCGCGCCGGTACCATCGTACTTCGTGTACGCTACAGTCACTGTACCATGACTATAAGAAGTAATCGTAGCCTCGTGTTTCAACATACCATCGGTCTTGGTAACGCTGTAGAAGTCACAATACCAATTGGTTTCACCATACTTGGTTGTTGGAACTAAAGTTACGCCACTTTCACCAACTACATATTTTTGGTAGACGGTAGAACGTGTCACATCCGTTCCATCTCCATGATAGTGTGTATAGATACCATGGTTGTCGTATGCAGGATCATTGGTCGAACTGCCCGACCATGCCACATTATTCGCTACACTCCATGCTTCAAAACCATCGTATGCCTTGGTTTCATATACATAGAATCGGTCTGTACCGGGAACTAATGAGAAGTAATTATGATGAACATCCTCAATGTCGTCTTGGTTAGTTAGCGTGTGACTCGGCTTACCTATACGCCAACACAGATTGCCTGTACCAGCTGTATTCCAATCTGGAATAACCGACTTATCGAACCAGATTTTTCTTCCCGCAGGTTGATTCCCAACCGGATAAGTAATACTTACTTTCGGGTTGTTCTTACTCGTATAGTCAATTGCAAACGTATAGTTACCTTCCAGACCGGAAGTTACATTCACATTCGCACCCGTTCCGTTCAACGTGATATTGGATTCGTTTGTCGTTACGGTCTTGCTATTCAAACCGAAGTATCCACCATTATTATCAATCAGTTTAAACTGATATCCCTTATCAGATGTCAAATAAACAGATGTGTTGCTACCTGTTCCGGTTCCTGTGTTGCTGAAGTCCAGACTCTGGAATGCATCAGCTGTACCGTTATTGATATACAATTGCCACAAACGAACCCATGCGCCATCTGTCGTTGCGTCGCAACTGCTACCTGGGTTCGTTACGGTACAACGATATTGACCAGCATTCGAAGCAGCCATGCTGGCAACCGTGTAACTTGCGCTATTTGCACCATCAATATCTACCCAAGCAGAACCATTATGTTTCTGCCACTGGTACGTCGCGCTTGCCGATACATTCGCACCGTTTACCGTCAGCGTCATACTCTCACCCGCGCAGAAGTCCCATTTGCTTCCTGTCGCACTTATACTCAAACCACTCGGTGCCACACACGGAGTCTTGAAACTTACTTCTTCGCTTGCATCGCAATAGCCGTCAGCCGGCGTTGCTGTAATTGTAAATGTATAATCGGCGTACTGGCTCAAATTGCTGATGACGCAAGAATACGTTGAACCGCCATCCGTCGGTGTGCCAATGTTGACTGCCGGAACGGCAGCGCTACTGCCATCCACGCCGGTTACTGTCCAACTACTTACATGGTCAATATCATCCCATGTTAGCGTCACTCCGTTATATACCAAACCCGTCTTGTCGCCATTAATTTCATCCAGCGGTGTACAGCATTTGGTAACATAATTGGTCGCAGAACCGAAGGTGATAGTAATTTCATTTGCTTTAATAGTTTCACTTCCTGCTTTGAGGAGGAAATAACTTTTCCCACTTAAAGTGTATGTATAATCATAATTATAATCGGAAGGTGTTCCTGTTAGAGCCACAAGAGTTCCAGGATCAGAACCAATCTCTGAATCGGATTCATAAACACTCAAATAACCGGTTTTATTGCTTCCTCCATCAATAAACATTTGTGTCATTGCAGGGAATGGAGTGGTATTATACATGTAACCCGCTCCTGATTGGAATTGGTTACCACTACTATTCATTATCTGATAAGAGGTATAAGAATAGTCGTTCCCATCGCTTCCTGTTACTGTATGTGAACCATTGCAGTTGGCATAACTCATCGTTGCACCTTTTTCTATAGTAGTGATAGTTCCCATGTTCCATGTTCCGGAAGTACTATTCGCGAACACCGCGTAGAATGTGGTATTTTCTGTTATCTCCGGTGCACCGGCTGCTGTCGTAAACAGACCCAAAGCTGCAATATCATCGGCATCTGTCATCGGAGTAACAATATCTGCATTCAGTTTAGCCCATCCCATGAACTTGTTTGCACTACATGCAGCCAATGTGTTATTCGCAGGAGCGGAAGGCAGTGCTGTGATGTTTCCACCTTCTAACACATTGTTTGTACAGCTGGCAATAGCCGCACCGCTCAAAGCAGTACCTGCTACTTTCCATGTGATAGCGTAATTCTCTTTGGCTGCATAACTGATGCTGACTGCTATATCGCTTTGCACATCTGCGATAGTTACGCTTGTCGCAGAAACAACCGAAATCGTGCCATGCGAGCCTGTTGCGGTTACAGTCGGCTCACCCTTATGCGTTCCGTCTGCCGCACAAGTAATTGTCAATGTTGTACCGCAGTCAATAGATGTTGCGGAGTAACTATGACTATCCACGCCACTCAATGTTCCATCGGAAATCGTATATTGTGTTGTTTTCCATATCGCATACAATGTCACTCCTTCCTCTAAAGTCACACTCTGACCGTCCGTGTACGTGCGTGTTCCGGCATCAGCATCGGATTGCGATGTTGCCCATCCGTAGAAATACTTACAACTCGGTGCCGTGAGACCTAAGGTAGAAATCGTCTTTAGGTTGGTAGCAGTGTTATATGTTATCGACTGCGTCTGATCGTCTGTTCCCGTACCGCCATTCTTCTTAAATGTCACGGTCACGGTACCCGTAACGGTAAATGTCGATGAATTCATCACTTTCTCGCAGTATGTTCCGTCACTTTCCCATGTGGCAATCACATATGCGGTACCTGCTCCTACAGGTGATACTGCACCCGTTGATGGATTAACCGAGATAACAGAAACATTGCTCGAAGCGAAACTCAATGTTCCATGCGTCGTTCCACTCAATGTCTTCGTTGCGCCCGAACCGCCTGTACTCAACGAATAGGTGTCATAACTCCATGTCGGATCATCCCACGGCGTACAGCAACTCGTACGATAATTCGTAAATGAGTAGTCTTTCCAAATGGCATACAATGTCACTGTCCCTTCGTGAGTTGTAGTTAAATTACTAACACTTTCTCCATCTGTATAAAGAGCTGTAGTAGCGTTCTTATTCGTATTCCATCCTAAGAAATACTTATCCGTTGGAGCCGTAAAACCGCAAGCACGTAAGTTCTGTGCTACTCCGTATGTAAAGTCTTGGTCGGCGGTTCCCGTTCCCGTACCACCACCGTTCTTGTCAAAAGTGACAGTGTAGGTATTTGCATCCCATTTCAAATACAAATCAGCATTTGAGCCTTTGGTATATGCGCCGCCTGCTCCGGTCCAACCGTCTATATTAGCCACAAATGCACGAGCGTTACTTGCTACTTTGGTACTCAAACCGGAAGATGTATAGAATCCTTCCAGCCTGTAACCGTCTTTGCTTGGTGCTGTAGTATTAGTAAACGAAGTCGCATTCTCATCAACTTTACCGCTACCATTGCCTGTTCCGTCTGTTTCTTTGTAAGTCAAAGTATATTCGTGCAGTGTGGTGAAGTTACCGCCGCTTACCCAAGTCGTGCTATTGGCATCCGGGCCCTGGCCTCGTACCCAGTAGTAGTATTTTGTCCCCGCAGTCAAACCAGTGACGGATTTCGACGTAGATGTGGAAGTCGTTGTAGCACTCGTCCCTGATGTTGGGGCTGTAGAGTTGGTACTATAATAGATGCCATAGGTGCTGAGTGCTGGGCTATTTTCATCTACAATTGTAAATGTCACTCCGGTTTTAGTGATTGAACCGGTAGATATACTTGTCGGATTTGGACATGTGGTGGTGAAATAAGAAGGATCGCTACTTGGATACCAAGTACTGTAACTGCTACTTCCACAATCAGTACGAGCCCAATAGTAGTATTTGGTTCCGTAATTCAAACCTGTAATAGCCTTAGACTTTCCACCGCTCACACTCGCAGTTACGCTCTTTGAAGCTGAAGAACTGGTATTGCAACAGAAATCGTATTTATTTACATTGTTCGCATCTGTAACTGTCAATGTTGCCCCTGTATTGGTCGGCGAACTACTTGCTACCGCCATCGGAGCTGCACAGGAATTATCATAGCCGGGTAGCTCGTTCCATATTTGAATGTCATCAACACTCGCTTTGTTACCACTCGTAGCAATAGGATATACTCGGAATGCAGATAGTGTTAATCCGGAAAGAGTGAACGCTTTCGGATTATCACCGTTCATGACACATGTTCCGTCAATATAAACATGCGCAGTTTTTCCCGCCAAAGAAATGGAATTTCCATATGTAGCATTATCATTGGTGTTGTTATAAATTACACAAATATCTATATATGTATTTGATGTGTACGTACCGATGTTTTGCCAGTTTCCTGAACTCGTATTCTTTGATATCGATATTGTGCCATTATTTGCTTGAACATAAACACTACCACTCGCTTTAGCATATGCAGAAGAAGTTGCTCCTGCTGCGTAAATTCCGACATACATTTTAGCTGCTTTAGTGACTTTTACACGCCAAGCACCTGTTGCTCCAAAAGTTAATCCACTTATTGCTACACCACATGGAGACCCGGAACCCATCGAAATCTCTAAAGCATTATTTCCGGAACCAAATGTTGAATTTTCTATCTTATAGTGGTTACTGGTAGAATTGTTGTAGATTTTATTGAACACACCATAATTAGATAAACTGCTATTTTCGCTTTTCGTGGCATAGTTATCGCGCGTAGAACAGCCGCTGAAATCTTCATTAACAATCCGTTTGGTGTTGGAGGTGGAGAATACTAAATCTGATAATTGTATAGGATCTGCCCATGCATTTCCGACTCCTACCATAGCAACCATTGCCAATGCTATGCAACGGGTTATAAAATTCTTTTGCGAAGAAATTATATTGTGTAAGATATTCGTTTTCATAATCATCTAATTTTTAAAATCATAAATTTGAAATGTGAAATTTGAAATATTCATTCGAATATCTTATTCTATATAATCAACAAAGACGGCATAGAAGGTTGTCGCAGTCGTAATAGTCTTGCCTGTCTTACTTGATTTGTTTCCCGAGTTCAACAGATTGTTCGATTCTAATGTTGAAATTGCAGCGGCATCATCGTCCTTATCTAACTTACCGGAGATCTCTGCCGGAGTCCATCCGACAAACTTATCCGCATCACAACCGCTCAATTGAGTACTTCCCGGATCTGAAGGCAATGTCAAACTGCTCCACGCTGTCCCATAGGCAACGGTCGCTGTTCCTCCCTTGTCATTCCATGCAGAACCTGCCACCATCCATGATACACTTATCGGCTTGTAATAAACAGCCTTGATTGTCACGTTTCCTGTCGGTGTGCCATTCAATGTGGTACTTGCGCTTCCTGAAGCGGCAAAACTTGTTCCCGCAGCGGTTACGGCTTCCCATTGTTTGAACACATAGTTGTTTACACTGGCGGAGGCAGTCAATGTTCTTCCGCTCGCGCTTGCTGTCGGCATGCCTGCACCGGACAATGTATTACCGTCCTCATCTTTCACCTGCACGGTTACACTATATACCGATACCGCACAACTCGCTGATTTTGTTCCGTCGGCGGCTGATGTTGCTGTAATACTTGCCGAACCGGCAGCAACACCTGTTACAGTCCCGCTACTGACTGTCGCATAACTGCTGTTACTGGTACTCCAGTTGATATTTTTGTTACTTGCATTTGACGGCGACACCGTTGGAGTGACAGAGAATGACTCACCAACGACAATAGCCTTGCTCGTCGGATCTACCGTCACACCAGTAACTGCAACTGCCGCAGCTGCAGTAACGGTAAAACCTTTACAATAGAATCGTTTTTTCTTTACCGTACTTTCAATTTTAATGCTCGCAATTGTTTTTGAGTCATCAAGTGTTATGTCATGATCTCCAGCAGAGGAAGGAGCGGTATATGTGTCTTCTTTGGTCCCGTCAGTTCCTGTATAAGTAATGGTCGTTTTTACTGTCACAGAAGCGTCTGTATTATAAGATTTCACATCTTTTAATGTGATTTTAGATGCTTTAATTTGGCCTACATAAGTTCCAGAACTGGTTAGAGTAACGGTAAAAGACCCTGCATAATCACCCGATCCAAACCTTAGTCCTGAAGACTCGACATATGTATAGGACTGAGAAGTAGAAGCAACGTAGTCTCCTCCCGAGGCTATTCTGGCTGAACCGGATGTGGCAAATCCGACTGTGTAATCCGCCCACACATTCCCAACTCCGACAGTCAGCATACATAGGCAAATCAGACTGGCGAGACACAAGCGAGAGAGATTCGAACCGAGACTAAGCCGGAAGCGAGTAAGGGTTAAGTAAGGGTTAAGTAAGGGTTTT
>AUXO010301340.1_pt1 | contig 12972 bp, 10 predicted proteins | sample 768731 | NCBI WGS metagenome assembly AUXO01 (sample SAMN02715735, study PRJNA202380) | gut metagenome | biome: sheep rumen | host: Ovis aries | place: New Zealand: Palmerston North
CGCCAAACTGTGCATATTAAAAATATTTGGGGTCAAGCCCTTTCCTCAAAAGGGCTTGCGGCTTGACTATCAAATATTGTTGTGATATACTGTAAACAGAGTGTATCGTAATTGCTAAGAAATACTAAACTGTATAGGAGGGAAACTAATGCAGCTGCTGAAACGTGAAGCGGAACTTGACAGAAAAATCCTGATCGTTGATGACGAATTTATTGAACGTGAGATGCTGGGGGCAATGCTCAGCGATCTGTACCAGGTCATTTATGCGGAAAACGGAGTTGCGGCTCTGGATATCATAAAACGGGACAGGCATACCCTTTCTCTGATCGTTACGGATCTTCGTATGCCTCAGATGGACGGTTACGAACTGCTGAAGGTCATCCGCTCGGACAGCGAGCTGAGGCGCATACCCGTTATCGTGCTGACCTCGGAAAAAGGCTCGGAAGTTGAATGTCTGCAAATGGGCGCATCGGACTTTATTACAAAGCCTTACGAGGCGCCGGAGGTAGTAAGGGCAAGGGTAAGCCATTCCATCGAGCTTGCAGAGGACAGCGTAATAATCAACGAAACACAGTGGGACGAGCTCACCGGGCTTTTCAACAGACAATTCTTCTTTGAATACGGCAAAAGGCTGGACAAGCATAACAACTATAAGCCAATGGACGCTGTGACGATAGATATAAACAGGTTCCGTATGGTAAACGAGCTTTACGGCAGATCATACGGCGACCTTATACTTAAAAAGATCAGCGCCGGCATACATGGGATCATCGAAACAACAGGAGGCCTTGCCTGCCGCAGCGACAGCAACTGCTTTTATCTTTATATCCCCCACGACGAGGATCTTAAAGCGAAGATCAATGAATATATAAGCCGGCTCAATGAGATCATCGGGGACAATAAGATAAGCATAAGGATAGGTGTGTGCTCAGACGACGGCAGCGAGCCTGATATGGAGCGTATGTTTGACCGTGCAAACGCCGCCTGTGCAAAACTCAGAAATACATACAGCACCGATTTTGATTTTTATAATTCCGAGCTTCACAGCAAAGAGCTTTATTCGCAGCGCCTTATAAACGATATGGACAAAGCCCTTAGCGAAAAACAGTTCAAGGTGTTTTATCAGCCCAAATACAGCATTACCGGGGACAAGCCCGTGCTTTCAAGCGCCGAGGCGCTCATACGCTGGTTCCACCCCCAGTACGGCATGATAAGCCCCGGAATGTTTATCTCCCTTTTTGAGGACAACGGTCTTATACATAAGCTTGACAGATATGTGTGGAACGAAGCAGCACAGCAGATAAAGATCTGGAAGGAAAAATTCGGTCTGACCCTGCCTGTGTCGGTAAATGTTTCAAGGGTAGATATCTTTGACCCGAAGCTTGGAGAGGAGCTTAGCAGCATCACCAGGCAAAACGGGCTTGAACCCGATAAGCTGCTGCTTGAGATAACCGAGTCTGCATACACCGACAATTCAAAGCAGATCGCCGACACGGTGAGCAGCCTTCGCAGCCGTGGCTTCCGTATAGAAATGGACGATTTCGGAAGCGGCTATTCCTCGCTTAATATGCTCACCACCCTGCCAATTGACGCTTTGAAGCTGGATATGGCTTTTATCCGCAACATCTGCACCGACCTTAAAGCCAGCAGACTTGTGGAAATAATGATCCAGATCGCAAAGCTCCTTGAGGTGCCCGTTATAGCCGAGGGAGTCGAAACAAAGGAGCAGATGGAGCTTCTCAAAGAGCTTGGCTGCCATATTATCCAGGGCTACTATTTCTCAAAACCCGTGCCGCCCGATGAATTTGACGGGCTGATCCAAAAGGATATAAAGGAGAGGGAAGAATGCTTACAACCGACAAACTGAGACAATTCGGTGCAAACGTTGACGAGGGTCTTATGCGCTGTATGAACAAAGAGGATTTTTATATAATGCTTGTGGAAAAGGTAAGACAGGACAGCAAGCTTGATATCCTTGAAAAACAGCTTGCCCACAAGGACCTTGACGGGGCTTTTGATACCGCTCACACCCTGAAGGGTATGTATTCAAATCTGTCCCTGACGCCCCTTACTGAGCCTGTAAGCCGGATGACGGAGCTTTTGCGAAGCAAAACGGACACAGATTATTCTGCGCTTTTGAATGAAGCAAAGGCACAGTTTGAAAAGCTGTGCGCCTTGTAAGCCCGATCTTTAAGCAAATAATAAAGGCACGGATATGACATCCGTGCCTTTTTCTTTTTTATGCGTTGCTTTTAAGGAACTCTATATACTGATTTTCCGGCATGGGCTTTGCGTAAAAGAACCCTTGTATATAATCGCAGCCCTGCTCGATGAGCCAGTGTGCGGTTTGTTCATCCTCCACACCCTCTGCCACTATCTCCATTCCAATGGACTTTATCATTCTTATGGTGTCCGCCAGCAAAGTCCTTGACTTGTGATCGTTGATCTCGCAGATAAGACTGCGGTCGATCTTGATTATCTTGATAGGCTCGCTCATTATCCTTCGCAGATTTGAATATCCCGTGCCGTAATCGTCAATGGAGAACTCTATCCCCTGGTCGTGAAGATCTGACACAGTCTCGCTTAGCACATCATCGAAAATGTCAGATGCCGACTCGGTTATCTCAAAGTTCACCCACTTGTTTGACAGTTTATGACGTGACAGCTTTTCCATTACCTCCTTGACAAAGCTGCTGCTCATGCACTGCATGGCGGATATATTTATCTCGATATACTTGACCCCATAGGGCCTTACCTTGCCGATAAAACTAAAAACGCTCTCGATAACAAAATCGCCGATCTCGTAAATGGCGCCGCTTTTTTCCGCAGCAGGTATAAACAGTGCGGGAGAAATTAAACCTACCTCGTCGTCGTTAAGCCTTATAAGAGCCTCAGCAGTGGCAAACTTTTTCTCCTTTACAGAGTAGATCGGCTGGTAATACATCTGAAAACTCTTGTTGGCAATGGCCTTGTGAATATATCTGTCAATGTCAAAATTCATCTTCAGTCTTTCCTGCCGTGTGAGCTTTGAGTAAATAAACGCACCCGGCTGGATATCACTCTTTTCAAATGTGTCCGTAAACCTCAGAAGTTCGTCTGCCGTTGCAAAATCCTTGGGCACATCCAAGGCGCACACAACACATTCCGGAACAATATCGAAATTGTCGCTGCACAGTCTTTCAGACAAGGTCTCGTAAAGCCGCTGAGCCATCTGCTCGTCGCTGTATTTGCTTTCCATCTTAACGGCGATAAGACCGTAATTAAGATAAAACACATCATAATCGGTGAGCCGCTTCATGGTTTTCTTCATGCAGCTGTGAATCCTGCCCACAAGGTTTTTTATGAACAGCTCGTGCTTGGTTATGCCGTAAAGCTTGATAAGGGAGCTGTCGCTGTTTATCTTTATGATGATGACCGCATACTCTCTGGAAGAAAGGTAGTCACGGCTCATCTCCGTCTTAAAGGCGCTGCTTGTCTTGGCACCCACCGCAGGGTTTATGACCTCCTCGGGTCTGATAACAAACATCAGCACCGTCAGCGCCGCCACGGTGTATGCAAACATCTCCACCAGCTGGTCGGGATACAGATACTGTATGGTTATGGCAAGCATGGTGTAAGGGTAAAGGCTGAAAAATGCCAGGCGCTGCCCCCTGTCCAGAGTGCCTTTGTAATTGATGATATAATAAATGGTAAATAAAACGTAAAAAGCCGCAATAGCGTAGGTAAGAAGAACCAGCTTTCCTCTGACGTAAACGCCGTTGTCAAAATAGAACACCCAGTCCGTCCAGGGATTTGTGACCACCGCCGCCAGATTTAAAAGGTAAGGGGCGGTAAAGATAAACTTTTTAAGCTTGCTCTTGCCAAGGAAAGCCACCCAGGTACCTGCCACCGAGCCCATAAAGATAATATACAAAGGCATAAGGCTTGCGTGGAGCAGGAAATATACATATGTGCTCACCTGCCGTATGACCAGATCGGTGCTCTCGTCCAGGGTGTATGGAGCGGCACATAAGATATCCGCAAGAGTATTTACATAAATAAGCACGGTAAACGCCACAAAAAGCCTTTGTGCATGACCGTTGTTGAGCTTTCTGATAAAAATTGAAATGAGCATCAAAGTAAGTATCAGAAAAGAACACACATCATAGTGGATCAATCTCATTGCCCGCCTCCTTTCATCCTCCGGTGTGCCTTATGTGCATAAGAGCACATCTCACCGAGTATATGTACATTATGTGTTTCGTATTATTATACCATTTTAGAGCCATATTTTCAATAGATTTTTTCAACTTTTCTAAATCTGACCATAAAGCCACCGGTCTTTTGTATATCATGCACAACTAATTTGCCATAGCCTGCCAAAGCGGTGTGAAAATATACCGGATACCTCTGCCCAAAGCCTGACCATAGAAGAATGTTGACAAGCTATTGGAGTGATGTTATAATGAAAAAAAAGGAGAGAAATGCGAATGTGGAAACTGAAAAAGATGCATCTTGGCAGTCATGGTTCCTATATGTACTCGGGGTTTGATTATAGCTACGAAAACCACGGCGAAAAAGCCGAAATAACCGTGCGCCTTGACGGAGTAAGTGACGAAGACGCCCTGACAATAGAGGTGGATGAGGATTTCACTCGGCGCATCCAGGAGCTGTTTGAGCGCTTCAAGCTGAAAAAGTGGGACGGCTTTAACGGCAGTAACCAAAACGTTCTCGACGGGGACTCCTTCAGTTTCAGCGCCGCTTTTGAACAAGGCGAAACCATAAGCGCAGGGGGATATATGAAGTATCCCGGAAATTACCGTGAAGCCCTTGCAGCCTTTAACGATCTTTTTATCCCTCCCTATGAACAGATCCGCCCCAACCGGCTTAAAGTAATGGAAAAATACTACCGCCAGGTCATACTCAAAGACACCCCCGCCCTTGAAAAACAACAGGTGAGCTACCCCTACATTTCAAAAGGCGGCAATAGGTTCTGCCTTGGCAAGTGCCGCTGTACCGGGGGCGCAGCATATTACCCTGTCTACGCACAAAGCGGCGAAGCGGAATATATGCTGGTTATATGCCTTAACGATAACGAGGATAACTGGGCGCTTTCCTGCAAGAACTTCAAGATAACCGACAAAGGACAGGTGCTCCCCTGGGGCGAGACAGAGATAGACCCGAGCCTTTTCAGCAGCGACAAGCTTTACGGTCATATCTTCACCCGGCTCCACGAAGGCAGGCTCATGCTTGGCTGCTTCACCCAAAAGAGCTTTTATGCCAGCGGAAGAGATACCTTATACTATATCGACCTGTATGATATTGACAATAAGCTCCTTGCTCTTGCCAACGAAAAGGTCGAAGGACCCTCAAACGATAAACAGTGGTGGACCCCGGACAAAATAGCGAATTTTATAGAAGTAGCCGATAAGTTCGGTTTCACCCAGTCAAAACAGTACTGGAGCCAGATGCCAAACGACCCTGTGTTTGCAGGCGGCATGAAAGATAGCTGTAACCACCGCTTTTCCTTTTTCCTGACCAACAACCACAACAGGGATTTTTACAATACCCTTATAAACACTCCCGAAGGGGAAACCGTGGGGGAATATCTTGTAAAGGGAAATCTTTACGTTTAAAAAAATGTGAAAGGACTGTTTTTTATGGACTATATTGAAATCACAAAGGATAATATTGAAAACGAACATATCTGCTGCGCTATTTCCAATAATAAAGACGTACAGGTAGCGTCAAAAAAAGCATGGCTTGTACAGCAGTTTGACGAGGGTCTGGTCTTTTTGAAAAGCACCGAAAGGGGAAAATGCTTTATCGAGTATATACCTGCCGAAAACGCATGGAACCCCATAGATGCCCCAGGATATATGTATATCGACTGCCTTTGGGTGTCCGGCTCATTCAAGGGCCACGGCTATTCAAACGACCTTTTGCAGCGGTGTATCAAAGACAGTAAGGCAAAGGGCAAAAAAGGGCTTTGTATCTTATCCGCAGAAAAGAAAAAGCCTTTTCTTGCAGACCCAAAATATCTGAAATATAAAGGCTTTGAGGTCTGCGATAAGGCTGATAACGGTATACTTCTGTGGCATCTGCCCTTTGATGAAAGCGCCGTAAAGCCCGCCTTCAAAGAGTGTGCAAAGCACCCTCATACCGACCTGGATGGGTTTGTGCTGTACTACACAAGCCAGTGCCCCTTCAACGCAAAGTATGTTCCTATCCTTGAGCAGACTGCAAAAGAAAACGGTGTAAAATTCACCTCTATACACATTCAGACCAAAGAGCAGGCGCAAAACGCCCCCAGCCCCGTAACAACATACGCCCTGTTCCGTGACGGCAAATACCTCACCAACGAACAGATGAACGACAAGAAATTTTTGAAGTTATTGTGAGGCATAACAAAAGCAGGTCTTTCGATAAGACGAAAGCCTGCTTTTTTTGTTGTTATGATGCTAAGTTGAACACCTGTATCAGCAGCAGCCAGCTCAGCGAATAGTATGTCACCACAGCAACAAGGTCGTTTATAGTGGTGATAAGGGGACCCGATGCCACCGCCGGGTCTATCTTTATCTTGTTGAAGAAAAGGGGTATAAGTGTGCCCACTGCGCTTGAAATAAGCATCGCCACCAAAAGTGAAATGCCTATACAACCCGACACAAGGTATGAAAACGCCAGTGTCCTGTGCTTGAAAAAGAAAATATATAGTCCCACGAAAATAAAGGACAAAACACCCAGCAAAAGTCCGTTGCAAAAGCCCACTCTCATCTCTTTGCCCACAAGGTGGACCTTTTGTTTTCCTGTAAGGTTTTCGTCCATAAGCACACGGATAGTCACCGCCAGCGACTGGGTGCCCACGTTACCTGCCATGTCAAGTATAAGCGACTGGAACGCCATGATAATGGTGAGCTGTGAAATGACCTTTTCGTATGTCCCCACAACGCCCGACACCAGCATACCCAGACACAAAAGAATGAGCAGCCACGGCACACGCTTTTTCATACTCTGGATAAGCGGCTCCTTCAGATCTTCCTCTGCGGTAAGACCGGCAAGCTTTGCGTAATCGTCACCCATCTCGTCATCCACCGCTTCAATGATGTTCTGAGATGTGATAACGCCCAGCAGCCTGTTTGAATTATCAAGCACCGGTATGGAGTTTTCCGAATAGTCTTTAAGTCTTTCGATACAGTCCTCAACGTTTTCGCTTCCGTAAACATACGGGAACGATGTAACGATAAGATCCTCAAGCCTTGTATCCTTGCGGGCTATAATAAGCTCTTTAAGGTCGATCGCTCCGTAAAAAAGATCGTTTTCGTCCACCACGAATATGGTTGAGATGTTATCGTTGTCCGCCGCCTGCTTAACAAGCTCCTGCATAGCCTGAGGCACGGTGATATTTTCTCTTATACAGATATAATTTGCCGTCATACGGCTTCCTATCTCGTCCTCATCAAATGACGAAATAAGCCTTATCTCCTTTTGTACGTCCGGGGCGGTCATATCCACCAGAAGCTCACGCTTTTCCTTGGACATAAGCCTTAATATGTTCGCCGCCGTATCCGTTTCCAGCTGTGAGATTATGTCCGCAGATTTTTTCACGTTTATCTCGTTCATAAACGTGCTGGCGTCCTCCTCAGAGGTGTGCTCGAATATCTCTGCGATCATTTCCGCATCAAGGATCCTCCACAGCTTTACCCTCTCATCCTGGGTGAGCACAGGCAAAACTTCCGCAATATCGTTCTCGTGGTAATCCTCAAGCCTGTTTTTCATAGCCTTCGGGGAAATGCCGCTTCTGATTATGGAGATGATGTCTCCCTCGTAATCGGGCATTTCCGCAGGCTCGATCTTTTCAGTTATCTCTTCAGACTCGCCGTCCCTGTCGAGTCTTTCTTCTTCCAAAGCCATCTTATCCCTCCGTCTTTAGATTTTTGCTGCATTTTTTCGGAGTAACGGTCATTGGCAAAAGCACAAAAATATCCCGTCTGCTTTGTGGGCATAACGGGAAAAATGCATATTAAGCCGTGGGTCACACGAAACGAACAACAGCTCCGCCGCAGGTGCAAACCCCTTTTAAATGCATATTCTGCCGCCATCGCCCGCAACTATCACTGTTGGTCACTTCGATCACCTCACTATTATTCTTGATTTGCAACAATTATATTATATCACCATTTTACTCACCTGTCAACATTTTTGTTCCGCAGCGGCGGTCCGCAATTCCCCTCGCCCAAAGATTGATATTAGCTTTTGCATAGTTTGGCTCGGGGGCTGGGTGCCTGTGGGCGATATTCTCATCCTTCCGCAGCGGCGGTCCGCTTGTCCGTCGCAAACAGCAATGCAATAAAGGCTGCTTTGGCACCGCTCCGGGCTTTCAGGAGTATGTAAGTCAAAAAAATTCCGATTCCGCAGCGGCGGTCCGCAATGCCCCTCGCCCGAAGATAGATATTAACTTTTACTTAGTTTGGCTCGGGGGATGGGTGCCTGTGGGCGATATTCTTGTCCTTCCGCAGCGGCGGTCCGCTTGTCCGTCGCAAACAACAATGCAATAAAGGCTGCTTTGGCACTGCTCCGGGTTTTCAGGAGTATGTAAGTCAAAAAATTCCGATTCCGCAGCGGCGGTCCGCAACTCCCCTCGCCCGAAACACCCGCCGGCAAATAGCATTGACCCGTTAGGTTCATGGGGTGTACAGGCGTTTATGTGCAAAGAGCAATAAATATTATGAATTATAACAGCATTTTGAATAAAATAAATTTTAATCGTTTAATACTCTTGCAATTTGTATCCGATTGGTGTATAATGGTAGTGATTAAATATATTGTACCACTTGATAAACCATCCACAGGCGGTGATATTATGCAGATGAATAACGATCAGGCCATAAAAAACAGCGAGCTTGTTACCTTTTCAAGGCTCGCCCTCGCTCTTGCCAATGACTATGAGAGCATATATTATGTCGACATAAGAAACGACCATTATGTAGAATACCGAGCTGCCGGAGAGAATAAGGATCTTTCTGTGGCTTCTTCAGGCGACGACTTTTTCCTTGATGTGACCTATAATGTACCAAGGGTGGTCTACGAGCCGGACAGAGAGCAGTTTCTGACATTCTTTAAGAAAAAGGATATCCTTGCCCACATTGAGGACGGCAAGGCATACACACATAGCTACCGCCTTATCAAGGACGACGGATTTTTATACTATCAGCTGAAGGTCATAAGAGGGACCGGTGCAGACAAAGACTTTATGATCGTAGGCGTCCGCAACGTTGACGAACAGATAAGGAGAGAGCAGATCAGCGCTGCCGAAAACAGGATCTACGGGGAGATCTCAATGGCTCTTTCCAGCAGATACGAGGTCATCTACTACATTGACGCCAACACCAACAAGTATACCGAATACAGCTCCAGCCACGAGTATTCTCTTTTGGGCGTAAGCAAAATGGGGCGTGACTTTTTCATTACCGCAAGAGAGGACATAGTGAAATACATCGACCCTGCGGATTGTGACAGGATGCTCAAGTTGATGGATAAAAACAATCTTCTTGACACCCTTGACCAGACCGGGTCCTTCACCTGCACATACAGACAGCTTCTTGACGGACGCTCACAGTATGTGACCATGCACATTGTGCGCCCCAGAAACGACAACAACTGTATCGTTATAGGGGTGTTGAACATTGATAAGCAGGTGCGGCGTGAACAGGCTGCCATAGCACAGAACGAAACCTACAGCCAGATCGTAAACGCCCTTGCCAAGCAATATGAGGTCATCTACTATGTAGACCTGGAGACCGACCATTATAAAGAGTACAGTTCCAGCGAAAAATATGCCCAGCTGAGAATGGGCGAGTCCGGTTTGGATTTCTTCGGCGATACAAAGCGCAATATGAACAATCAGATCTACCCCGAGGACTTAGCCATGATGGAAAAAGCCATGGACAGGCAGCAGTTCATAAACGATCTGAACGAAACGGGTACCACCTCCATCACCTACCGGCTCATTCTGGACAACAGACCCCAGTATGTGAACCTTATCGCCATTCGTCCCGAGGGAAATCCACGGCACGTTATTATAGCCGTGTCAAATATCGATGCTGCAAAACAAAGAGAGATGGATTTCCGTGCAGCTCTTGGCAACGCTATGGACATGGCAAATAAAGACGCCCTTACAAAGGTAAAGAATAAGCACGCATATTCCCATGCCGTAGCGGAAATGGACGAGGATATCACCGGCCACCGCAGCAAGGAATTTGCTATTGCCGTGCTTGATATAAACGGGCTGAAGAATATAAACGATACCCGTGGACACAGAGTTGGAGATGAATATATAAAAAGCTGCTGCCGTATAATCTGCACCACCTTCAAGCACAGTCCTGTGTTCCGTATAGGAGGGGACGAGTTTGCCGTTATCCTCACCGGTGAGGATTATGAAAACAGACAGATCCTTTCCGACAGCTTTAAAAGCATTATGCAAAGCAATGCCCAGCGTGAGCTTGCCACTCTTGCGATAGGAATAGCTGCATATGACCGGAATATGGATACCTCCGTCGCAACGGTCTTTGAACGTGCCGACAACGCAATGTACGAAAACAAAAAGATCTATAAAGACAGATAAGAAACAAAAGCCCGCCTCTGCATGAAAATGCAGGGGCGGTCATTCTTTTTACTATTTATTATCCTCTTACTTCAGTGTAGAAGGCAGCTTTACACCAAGAGCCTTTGCAAGCTTGTCTGCCTCTGCCTTGTAATCGTACTGCTTTGTGTAAGGTCCAACAGGAGTCGCTCCCTGAAGACCCATATCGTACATGGCAAGCACGATAACATCGCTGCCCGAAAGATAATAACACATATACATTTCTCTGCCCGGTAGGGCTGCCATAACGTGGTCTGCCGTTTTTTCAACGAGCATACCCTCTTTTTTCGCTCCCTCAAGGTCCTTTTCAAAGTCCTCGTTCATCACACAGCCGTAAACCTTTTTCGCCTCGGCAGCGTCGGCACAGTTGAACACTATCGCCATAACAGCTCCGTCCATGTCGATGTCAGTCTCGTTTTTGTCATCGGGATCGTCGTCTTTGAACCTGACCGAGTTGCCGATCATAAAGATGCTTGCCGTGTCCTTTGCAATGGAAATATAGTCTATGTGGGAAAGCTGGTCGTCAAACGGGGAAAATATGTCTATGGTCTTTAACCTGCCCGATGCGGAATGTTTGCCCTCATTAGAGGTAAAATATTTCTCAAAAGCATCGTCCATATCCTTTGACTCAGCCACTATCTCCTCACTGCCGTAAAGCTCCTTGGTGATCTTTATAAGATCCTTTGCCGTTGCAGGCAGCGGCTGGGGAGCTGTTGTTGCAGCAGTGCTCTTGGTGGTCTGTGATGTTGCGGAAGTGGTGGTGGCAGCAGTTGTAGTGGTTGTGGTCTTTTCTTGGCTGCTGTCCCCTCCGGTTTTGGAGGAATCGCTCAGCGACGACGAGTTGTCCCCCTGAGATGATGTTTCCGCCACAGATGAGCTGTTCTCACAGCCTGCCATGGACAAAATAAGCGCCGACGCAATTATCATAGTTATTATTTTTTTCATTTTTTCTCACCTTTTTTATTTTTTTCCTCTGTTGAGCCTGAACTCAACCGAGCGTTTAAGATATTCAAGATAATTTTCGTCACGGCACATTGACTTTCCGGGCACATCCGAAAGCTTTGCCACAGGTCTGCCATTGACATACTGAAGCTTGATAACGATATTCAGCGCCTGTTCACAGGTATCGTTTGAAATAAATGTCCCTATGCCGAAAGAAACCTTTGTGCGGTCTTTGAAATAATCGTAAAGCTCCTGCGCCCTGTCAAAATCAAGACTGTCGCTGAAAAGCAGCAGCTTGGTCTTTGGATCGACCCCGTATTTTTTATAGTGCTGTATTATTTTTTCTCCCCAGGCGTATGGATCGCCGCTGTCGTGGCGTACACCTGTGTAGTTGTTCACCATGGAGCGGTTGAAATCCAGAAGGAACAGATCTGTTGTCACCGTATCGGTAAGCGCCGTTCCGTTGTCTCCGTCGTACTCATTGTACCAGTCCTTCATGGCGTAATAATTGGTGAATGCAAGGGGTATGGAGTCAATGCCCTGGTACATCTGCACAAATTCGTGAGCGTATGTGCCTATGGGGGTCACGTTATACTTCATTGCAAGAAACACGTTTGATGTACCTATGCAGTTTTTTGTCTGAGTGACCAGCCTGCGGACAGCTTCGTCCTCCCACTCTCTTGAAAGCCTCCTGCGGCATCCGAACTCAGCAAATTTAAAAGTATATGTCCCGTCGTTCATCGCCTTTATCTTGCCGTCCAGCTTTTCCTCTGCGGACCTTCTCAGCTTTTGATAATCATAACGTGACCTGAAATACACCTCGTTGATTATTTCAAGCAGGTATATCTCAAACTGCATTGCCGAAAACAGCGGCCCGTCAACTATCACCGAAAGCTCCCCATTATCGGAAAGACTTACGCTCACATAATCACGGATAGGGTGCCATAGCCGGAGAAATTCCACATAGTCGTCCTTTATAAAACGTATAGAGCGCAGGTAGTCAAGCTCCTGCCTGTTAAACCTCAGAGTGCATAAATGGTCTATCTGCTCGTTTATCTCCTTCACCATCTCTTGGGTGAAAACCACCCCCTCGTTGCGGCATTTAAAATAGTACTGACCGCAAAGATCCGTGTGCTTGTGAAAGATCACCTGATCCATATTGAATTTGTACAGATCCGTATCAAGCAAAGATACCACAATCGGTTCAAATCTCATATCATCGCTCCCTCCGCCTTAGATCACATCTATCTGACAGCTTCGCATAGTTTCAAGAGCTGCCTGGTGCTTGTGTGGAGTCACCCCCGCACAGCAGGAACTGTCCACGGATATGTCCGCCTCCGGGAAAGCTGCCTTTACCAGCAAAGCATTTGATACCACGCAAATATCCGTGCAAAGACCTATGAACTCAACGC
>AUXO012083843.1_pt1 | contig 12971 bp, 10 predicted proteins | sample 768731 | NCBI WGS metagenome assembly AUXO01 (sample SAMN02715735, study PRJNA202380) | gut metagenome | biome: sheep rumen | host: Ovis aries | place: New Zealand: Palmerston North
TCGCCTCTGCCCATTGCCAGGTTTTGGTTAACCTGATCTGCAACTGGTGCGTGATATAGATGCACTCCACCTGTTTGTTATATAAGCCCGGACGATTGTCTGAGATCACTTGGTCGAAGTGTTCTTCTTGCAGAATAGCCTTCAGCATCAAACGGTCTTTATTGCGCCATAGAAGGAGTTGGGGAATGGCCTTTAGCATCGCCCATGTCTGGTTTCCGCTGCGGCTGTAGTGCAGGTCAAGAGGAGCTAAATAGACGTATCTCAGTTTTGGGAAATGTTTGCGAAGCAGCGTAAAACTCATTCCATCACCCCCTATCACCACTTCATGTCCCTCGTCTAACAGACGATGGATGAGCGGAACACAACGGCTGGCATGGCCAAGTCCCCAGTTCAATGGTGCAACGAGAATCTTCATAATGGACAATTGACCGTTGAAAATTGACAATTAAGCGCTGATAATCACATCGTATCCTTTGGCGATGAGCGGTGCGGCAATGGTCTCCATGCGATCGCGAGGGATCTTCTCTAAGTTTTCCTCCGGCGTCTTGCGGTCGATGACATATATCATGATCTGCTTCGGATGCAGGATATCTACGGCCTCATACCACTTAACCAGCTCTTTCTCCTCTGTGTTGTCGATGATTTGGCCATTGTGCGTGCCTTTAAGGAAGCAGGTTTGTAGCGTAAAATCGCCATTGAACTGACTGAGCCATTGAATAATGGTCTCAACAGTCAGGTGCTCGTTAACCGGCAGGTCGATGCGACGCATCATCTCGTCGGTAGCGGCATCGAGTTTGAGAATACGATTGTCGCAAAGACGCAGCGCTTCCACTACGTCGGGGCGCCCCAGTTGGGTGGAGTTCGAGAGCACCGATACCTTAGCCTTCGGACAATAGCGGTCTCGTAACGCACAGGTATCTTGGATGATGCCTAAGAACTCAGGATGGAGGGTTGGTTCACCATTGCCGCTGAAGGTAATCACATCAATAGTCGAAAGTCGAAAGTCGAAAGTTGATAGTTTTTCTTCCAGCGCGGCTTTAACCTCTTCGCGAGTCGGCAACACAGGATGCGCAATGGGGGTATTCCATCCGCACTCGCAGTACACACAATTGAAGGTGCACAGTTTATGATCCAATGGCATTAACTCGATGCCTAAACTGGTACCGAGTCTTCTGCTATGAATAGGACCATATATGATGCTTTGGAAAAGCATATCGGTGATTTGTAATTTTAGACGTTTATAACCCGATTGCCAAGGAGTTTACAAAGGTCATTGCGGGCTTGCAGCAATTGCGGTTGATAGGCCAGTAACTGCATCTGTCTATCCCAGTTTCCGCTTGCCTGCGCTTCTTTGAGATTTTGCTCCAATTCTTCTATCTGCTGGTTAATAACAGTCAGTTTAATCTCATAGAGGAACTGCGTCACCAGTTCGCCTAACCTGCCTTCGTGATTGAAACTGGCATACTGATATTTCTCTGCAATCATATCGATGGCCAGTGCACTGATGGCTTGGTCGGGATGGAACTTGAAGAAGTCCTCAGCCTTAAAGCCTTCATCCTTACAATGCCGTTTGAATTCATCGATGATAGCCTGATAAACCGGCTCCGGTGCTTTAATCTCATCTTCCTCTAAGGTATAGATGATGATTTCGCCGATGGAGTAGATCGTGTCGCCCACTTGAATCGGTCGTTCGCCATAGCGCACAACAAGTTGCATCAGGTTGTAGAAGTTCTGATCCAAAGCCGATTTGGGTGCTTTGATGGGAGTCGGGTTAACCGGTGAGGTCGGATTAACCGGAGTGGCTGTTGTCTCTGTACTTTCTGCTGTCGACTCTACCGTTGTAGCCGCTTGCTCTGCTTCTCGCTCTTTCGCTTTGTTATGCTCCTCGATCTTTTTACGCCGTAAGTTCACCACTTCAGTCGTGAGCACTTTTTCGGACATATGCAGTCTGTCCGAGCAATCTTTGATATATACTTGGCGAGTGATGATATCCGGAATGATCGCGATAGAGGAAGTGATATCCTTGATGAGTGCTGCGCGTTTATAAGGATCGTCTCCGGCTTCCTTGCTCAGTAGTGCCATCTTAAAGCGAATAAAGTCCGTCTGATGTTCCTCGATATACTGAATAAACTCGGTGGAGTCATGACTCTGCGCAAAACTATCCGGGTCTTCTCCATCCGGCAAAAGAACTACCTTTACATTAAATCCTTCCTCGAGGAACATATCTATTCCTCGTAAAGCGGCATGGATTCCTGCCGCATCGCCGTCATAGAGCACAGTGATATTCGAGGTGAAGCGCTGGATGAGTCGGATCTGCGGTTTGGTCAACGCTGTACCGCCACTGGCTACGACGTTCTCAATACCGGATTGGAACATCGAAATCACGTCCATTTGACCCTCTACCAAATAACAGCGATCCGCACGACTGATAGCTTGTTTGGCTTGGAAGAGACCGTATAACTCATTCGTCTTGGAGTAGATGAGACTATCCGGCGAATTGACGTATTTACCTACGTTGTCTTTCTTCTTCAGGATACGTCCGGCAAAAGCGACGGGCTTACCGCTGACGGTGAAGATAGGGAACATCACGCGGTCACGAAAACGATCGTAGATACGGCCATCTTCACTCTTGCCGACCACACCTACACCGATCTTCGTATCGACATCATTGAGAATAAACCGTTCGCTGAAGCCTTTTTTCTTCAATGCCGCTGCTAAGGGACTACCTTTCTCCGGCGAATAACCCAATTGGTATTTGCGAATGATATCATCGCGCAGACCTCTCTCGCGGAAATAACTGAGTCCGATGGCTTGGCCTTCTTTGGTCTCCCATAACTGCTCTTGAAACCATTTATTGGCGAAGTCGTTGACCACAAACATCGATTCGCGGTCATCTTGGCGCTGCTGTTCTTCCGCCGTCATCTGACGTTCCGGCACCTCGATATGGTATTTCTTACCCAACTGCTTGATGGCATCTGCAAAACTGCATTGCTCCATGGCCATCACAAATCCTACGGCATTGCCGCTCACGCCGCATCCGAAGCATTTATAAATACCTTTCGAGGGACTGACGGTGAACGAACCGGTTTTCTCGTTGTGGAAAGGACATAGACCAATGAGGTTCGCACCTCGCTTGCGCAAGGTGACATAGTCGCTCACCACTTCTTCTATCTTAGCCGCAGCGAAGATACGCTCTATGACGTCTCGAGGGATCATCTTTAATCCTTATACCAGAGATATACACCGATTTTAATATTCCATTGGTCGAGTCGACCGCGGGTATATTGATCTTTGGGATTGCCACTGCCGTCTACAAATTGACGATTCGCATACGGATTGATAATACCGAAGTCATACCCTCCACGAAGGAAATATTGCTTGTATTGGAATCCGGCTCCTAAGCCCCATGTGATATTCAAGCGCTTGAAATGGTTGTTCTCTTCGTCGGGTCTTGAATAGTCATCTTTACTCGGGTCATAGCCGTTTCCGTGCATGTAATTGATAGGACCGTTGTAATCCATCTGGGTGTCCGTCCGCATGTCCATTGCCAGACCGCATTGGATGGTAGGACCCGTATAAAGCATCAGATAGGTCTCTTTCGCCACTTCGAACTTATACTGCCAGTCCACAAATAATTCTAACTCATGGTATGTGATCAGTTGACGATACCGAGGATAGTCCGCTAAGGCTCCTTTGGCTTTCCATCCGCTATTGGAGGCTGCGAAGGTGTAGTTGATACCTATCGAACTACCGAAACCTGCGATATAACTGGCATCATATACCAATCCCACCTTGAAACCTTTCAGTTTGGTGACCGAAGTAATGGAATCTTTGGCATAATCCGGGTTGGAAGGCAGATTGATGCGCAAGATAGGCTGTGCCCAACCGATCTGCAATCCGAAGCCTTGTTTGGGTAAGTCTTGTTTGGCACTCGCGCTGATAGCGAAACCAATCAATAACAAAGTTGCAAAAATCTTTTTCATCTATCGTTGTTTTTTAAATTTCACTTTACGAAATACATCCATCGGATCGAGAGGACGCACCTCATCCGCCCAGAAGAAGAGTGCTAACCGATCTCCTCCGGCGGGCACTTGGTCTAAGGGGTAGAGTACACCTGTCGTTTCAGCGGTAAAACGCATATGATGCACCTGTTGATTCTCGACGTACATGCGAATGAAACTGCTGGCCGTGGTGTTGACGCCTACGTAATCGCCCTCTTTCTCTTTGGGGTAGAATACCGTTAAAGCATTGCCATCCATATCCACGATCTTCACTTCTCCTTCCTCCAGATACGCCGTTACAATCTTACCGCTCATCTGATTGAAGTACTCATCGGTCTGCTGCATCACGCAGATCGCGCTTCCTGTTCCTACTGCATGGTCTACTGCTTCGTTCACGATATAAACTATCATACTATCCGCAGATATCTGCTGATTCTCGCTCCAGCAGATAGGCTGGGAATAAAGATGCATGGTCGAGTCCGAACTGAGATAGACCAACGAATCGCAGGTCATCTGCATATCATCTCGGTAGACACGAACACCGTAATGTGCCTGCACGCGACGATATGTACTGTCCGAATCCGGGTAAGGCACTTCACGCGTGTACAGGGTATCCGCATGGATATACGCGGTATGGTCGTCGTCACTCCAATCGACCATCAAGGCGCTGTCTGTCGCGAAACCGATACTGTTTTCTTCCCACATCTGGCCGTACTGACCGTATAAAGTGGCCTGTTGTGCACTATCGCGCATCTCCATATTTCCGATCACTTCGCCAAAACCGATATGCTTGTCATAATAGATCGTATCGCCGGTCAGGGTTCGCCCATTCGAATGATGAATAAACGATCGATCCAATAGCATCGAGCGTTCATTGCTTGTATTATACCATCCGAGTGAGGTGCGGATATCCGTCTCTTTCTCATAGATGATATCGGTCGGACTGATGAGATTAGCGATCTTTGTATCCGTGTTATACAGCAGCGTATCGCTTCTTAAGGTGAATTTCGGATTTACCAATACCACCTCCTCGCTGAAGACGGCTTGTTTCGTATTCGGCCGATAGTTTCCGCGAACGGAAGTAAGGGTGTTCAACGAGTCTTTCACTTCGCCATTATGGAAATAATAAGCTACTCCTGCAGCGCGGTCGTAGTTGAGACTGTCGGTAGTCAATATGGTCGGGTTTTCCTGTTTGCGGCCGTGAATCATCTTCACATGCCTGCGAAGGCGGGCTAACTTGGTGTTACCGTCATAGAAGAGTTTATCTCCAAAGCCCTGCAGGGTGTCGCCTTGCACAAACCGCACGTGCCCGAAGGCATCAATCGAATTGGTGTTCTCGTAGAAATAGGCACTGTCGCAATACATCAAGGCTTCTTCATGGCGAAAAATCACGTTTCCGCGAAGAATCTGTGCATTGGCAATCCGTTCCTCATCAAAACTCAAGTTATCCGCTCGCTCCAGATAGACCATCGTCTGAGCCATGGACAATGAGCAATAGACAATGAACAACAAAACTCCTATAACCCGTAACCTGTAACCCATTACCGTTAATGAACCCAACCCGGGAATTCAAACTCGCAATTCTGCCACTCCGGATCGATTTGTATGAAGGTAGTTTTTTGTTTTTTGATAATCCATTCGTGAATGAAATCCTCTCTCAGTTTGGCTTCTAACATCGATTTGATGGCCTGGAAGTCATCCGACAGATTTGCTCTGTGTACATCCGTTTTCTTCTTCACTTTCACGATCGCGCATACTTCGCGGTTCTTGGTTTCATCCATCATTACGAAGGGTTGCGAAACCTCGCCTTCCTTCAGCGTATAGATCTGTTTGGCAATCTCCGGTGCTAAGTCTTGGTATTCAAAGCGACTACCTCCGGTATTGGGATTAATCATCAGACCGCCGTTCATCACGGTGTTCTTATCTTGCGAGAACTGAATGACCGCTTGCTCAAACTGCAGACTGTCAACCGCTATCTGATGACGGATGCTATCCAACCGCTCAATAGCTTTCACTTTATCCGTAGCACTGATGCGCGGACGAAGCAGGATATGACGGCAATTGATGCGCTCACCTTTCTTCTCGATGAGTTGAATGATATGATAGCCGTATTCGGTTTGCACAATACGACTCACGCGTTTCGGGTCATTGAGGTTAAAAGCCACTTCGGCGAACTCCGGTACTAACTGACCTTTGCCGACGAATCCTAACTCACCGCCGCGTTTCGCGCTCTCCGTGTCCTCTGAATACAGACGGGCTAACATGCTGAAATCCGCACTGCCGTTCTGTACGCGCTCCGTGAACTCTCTCAGACGCTGTTTGATACGCTCTGTCTCTTCAATCGGAACAGGAGGCTCGAAACTGATGATCTGAACCTCTACCTGCGCCGGCATCATCGGCAGTGAGTCAATGGGCAGCGATTGATAGTAACGCCGAATTTCAGAGGGAGTGGGTTTGATGTCGGCAGTCAGTTTGGCCTGCATCTGCTGAATAATCATCTGATTGCGCACGCTGGTCATCATTTCTTCGCGGATTTCCGAACTGGTCTTACGGAAATACTCCTCCATCTTCTCTTTCGACCCGATCTGGTTGATGTAGTAGTTCAATCGCATATCCACCTGGTGACTCACGCTCGACTCATTCGCCTCCACGGAGTCTAAGGCTGCTTGGTGCAGGAAGAGTTTTTGGACGGCCATCTGCTCGGGAATATAACAATAGGGGTCACCCGGAATAGATGTCCCTTCGTAGATGGCGCGTAGACGCTCTTCTTCTACTTCGCTACGTAAGATAGCCTCATCGCCTACTACCCAAATCACCTCGTCAATCACCCCCTGCGCACTCAGCGTGAGGCAGAATAACAGACCCAACAATATCGTTTTAGTTCTCATAGAATTTTATTTTCTGTTCTTGAATAGCCTCGTTATACAGTTTCTCTCGTTCTTTTTGCAAGAAATCCACTTGGCGCTCATGCAGCACCATCTTCTCAATTTGCGGGCGGGCATACTCGATCGGCATGGCTGAGCCGCGTAAGTACTTATCCGTCACTTGCAGAATATACGTATAGAGGGAATCGCTCATCTCCACTTGATCCTTGCTCTTCAGTTTATTCTCGATATCGCCGCGCTCAATAGGCATATGATTGAGCAGGTCGGTAGTGGTTAACCATTTATCGTCAAATAACTCATAACCGCTGGCGTTCTGGTACGCGTATTTCTCGATGTTATCCATCTCTTTCTTGCTCATCCATCCGCGCAGTTTAGCGATATTCGGTGCATCGTTCGGTACCACCACCAAGATACCGTGAATAATACTCTCATCCAATATGAATCGGTCGGACATCTGGGCGTAGATCTGTGCTACGGTCGTATCCAATACGGTCTTGGACATATGACGCTCCACCAAGTATTCTTCGTACGCATGTACGTACAGCGCGCGACGATAATCCTCTACCATGCGCTCGATCTCACTGTTCGCTTGCGCCTTGGCGTTGTCGTACAGCAGGATGTCCTTTGCCCACTGACTGATATACTGCTGCGTCACACGCATACTATCTTCGCTGTTCAGACCTAAGGTTAACGAATCTAAGGTCGAACGGTATAAATAATGCCCATTCACTTCTACGGCCGCACCGGACTGTTGTTTCTTCTCCAGCGCCTGACATCCGCACAACAAAAAGCTTGCCAAGGCAAGATATATAATCGGTTTATTTCTCATAACGGCCGCAAAGGTACAAAAAAATTTGCATATATACAAAAATTTTTGTAATTTTGCACGCAAAATGAGTTGTGAAGCCCTAAATAGTGCACTTTTACCCCATTTAGAGGGGGTGGAAAAGGACCAAATATGCGTAGTTGCGGATAAGTGCCTTATCCGCCATCCTGTCTGGACAGGTGCTCAAGCGCTGCAAAATCGACCGGTTTTGTGGCTCGAGGTGACGGAGGCGAATAAGTCGCTGGAGACCGTATCTCGTATTTGGGATTTTCTTTTTGAGCATGCCATTACCCGTAGGGGACTGCTGATTTGTATCGGAGGCGGGGCGCTGACGGACATGGGTGGTTTTGCGGCCGCTACGTATAAGCGTGGTATGAGCTATATCAATGTCCCTACGACTTTGCTGGCGATGATTGATGCCGCTTCGGGCGGAAAGACCGGCATTAACTACCGCGGCATCAAGAATAGCATCGGTGCGTTTGCTGCGCCGCGTGCTACCATCCTCTGTCCGGAATGGCTGTCTACTTTATCGCCCCTACAGTTCCTCAGCGGCTTTGCCGAGATGTTGAAGACGGGTTTGATAGACGGTCAGGCTTTGTGGAACGGCTTGCTGCAGTACGATCTGGATAAGATGGATACAGCTTCGCTCTCTCCGCTTATCGCGGATTGTATGGCGGTGAAGCAGCGTATTGTAGCGCAAGACCCGCAGGAAAACGGAATACGTAAGGTATTGAACTTTGGTCATACCTTCGGCCATGCGCTGGAACGGAAGATGCAGGTGCCGCATGGCTATGCTGTGTTATATGGAATGATCGCGGAATTATACCTTAGTGTGACGCGCTTGGGCTGTCCGCGTGAGCCCTTGCAACAACTCACCCGACTTATGCTGCAGTATTATGGTAAACCCCAGTGTAAGTGTTCGGATAGAGACCAATTGCTGGCCTTGATGCAGCAAGATAAGAAAAACGAACAGGCCGCTCAGATCAACTGTACCTTGTTGCAGGCCGTGGGTACACCGCTTATCAATCAATCGATCAGTGCTTCGGATGCCAATGAAGCATTGGATTACCTCTTCTCTTTGTAACGATGATCATAACGGATAAGAAAATAGAAAACCCGATGTTGAAGATGGTCGGTGCAGAAGCCGATCGTTTGGGGTTAGAGTGCTATGTCATCGGTGGGTATGTACGCGATCTGTTCCTGCATCGCGAGTCCACCGATATCGATGTAGTTGTTGTCGGCTCCGGTATATCTTTGGCGGAGGCCGTGGCAAAGAAATTAGGTAAGGGTGCCCATTTAAGTGTGTTTAAGACCTATGGTACGGCGCAAGTGAAGCGGGGAGATCTGGAGTTGGAGTTTGTTGGCGCACGCAAAGAGAGTTATACCCGCGATAGCCGCAATCCCATCGTCGAAGACGGAACGCTGCAGGAAGATCAGGACCGCCGCGATTTCACTATCAACGCCATGGCGATCTGTTTGAATAGTTCGCGTTATGGCGAACTGCTCGATCCGTTCGATGGAATCGGCGATTTAGAGCGCTGTATCATCCGCACTCCCCTCAATCCCGATATTACCTTCTCGGATGATCCGCTGCGCATGATGCGCGCCATCCGGTTTGCTACCCAGTTGGGCTTCAATCTGCATCCCGATACCTTCGATGCTATTCGGCGAAATGCTTCTCGTTTAGAAATCATCACCCGCGAACGAATAGCGGAGGAACTGAATAAGATTATGATGAGTCGCCGCCCATCCGAAGGGTGGCTACTGCTGGATAAAACAGGTCTGTTACCCCTTGTCTTACCCGATTTGGTGGCACTCAAAGGCGTGGAGGTGAAGGACGGGAAAGGACATAAAGACGTCTTCCTGCATACCCTTAAAGTACTTGATAATCTTGCGGATTCATCGGATAAATTATGGTTAAGATGGGCGGCCTTGCTGCATGATATCGGTAAACCCAGAAGTAAGGCATGGGACCCACAGGCCGGATGGACATTTAGAAATCATAATTATATCGGAGCCAAGATGGTGCCGCGTATCTTCGCAAAACTCAAACTGCCGTTGAATGAGAAGATGGAGTATGTGAAGAAGATGGTGGATTTGCATATGCGGCCGATTAACCTCATTGAAGATACGGTTACGGATAGCGCAGTACGCCGTCTGCTCTTCGAGGCAGGAGATGATATAGACGATTTGATGCTGCTCTGCGATGCGGACATCACGAGCCGTAATGAAGAGAAAAAAGCCCGATTCCATCGGAACTATCAGTTGGTACGGCAGAAGATGGTGGAGTTAGAGGAACGAGATAGGATTCGTAATTTCCAACCGCCAGTGAAAGGCGATGAGATCATGGAGATTCTTCATCTCGAACCCTGTTCTATCGTGGGTGAGTTGAAGGCTGCGATCAAGGATGCGATTCTCGACGGCATCATCCCCAATGAATACGAACCGGCTAAAGAATATATGCTCAAACTAGCACATGAGAAAGGCTTGTGTTAGAAAAAAAGAAGTGAAATTTGCGTATATCAAAATTATTTTGTAATTTTGCACCCGCAATTTGAAAACGGAATATGGCTGAGATAGACGAGATAAATGTAAATGCCGTGAATTACGGCGATGAGAACATCATTCACCTCGATGACATGGAGCATATCCGTCGTCGTCCGGGTATGTACATCGGTAAATTGGGTGACGGTAGTCACTCCGATGACGGTATCTATGTGCTGATTAAAGAGAGTATCGATAACTCGATTGATGAGTACCGCATGGGTGAGGGTAAGGTGATTGAAGTGGAGGTACAGGATGGCCGTGTGCGCGTACGTGACTACGGACGTGGAATACCTTTGGGTAAACTGGTCGATGTGGTTTCGGTGCTGAATACCGGCGGTAAATACGATAGCAAGGCTTTTAAGAAATCAGTTGGTCTGAATGGTGTGGGTACCAAAGCGGTGAATGCGCTGTCATCCTATTTCTCGGTGGAGTCATTCCGCGAAGGCAAGACTCGTAAAGCAGTGTTTGCGCAAGGTAAACTCGTTAGCGATACCGGTACGCTGGATTATAAGGGGACAGAGAAACGAGGCACCATCATCGAGTTTGTGCCCGATGACAGCAAGGGGCTCTTTGAGAACTATCATTTCCGCGATGATTATATCGAGGAGTTGCTGCGCAACTACGCGTACTTGAATACCGGTTTGACACTCGTCTATAACGGAAAGAAATTTGTTTCCAAGAACGGTTTGCTCGACTTGCTGACGGAGAATATGACGGAGACTCCGTTGTATCCGATTATTCATCTCGTGGGCGAAGATATCGAGATTGCGTTAACCCATACCAACCAGAACGGCGATGAGTATTACTCATTCGTGAACGGTCAGCATACCATCCAAGGCGGTACCCATCAGGCAGCGTATCGCGAAGCGATAGGACGTACGATCAAGGAGTTCTTCAATAAGAACCAGGAACTGGCGGATATCCGAAACGGTGTGGTAGGAGCGATTGCCATCAATGTGGAGGAACCGGTCTTCGAATCCCAGACGAAAGTGAAGTTGGGTTCGAAAGATATGAGTCCTACCGGCGGCGTGAGTGTGAATAAGTTCGTCAATGACTTTGTCAAGACCCAACTGGATAATTTCCTGCATAAGAACCCGCAGACCGTGGAGGTGATGCTGCAGAAGATCCAGGACTCCGAGAAAGAGCGTAAGGCTATTGCGGCTGTATCGAAGGTAGCGCGTGAGCGGGCGAAGAAGAACCTGGTGAACAACCCCAAGTTACGCGATTGTCAGATTCACCTGAACGATACTAAGCCGGTGAAATCGGCAAAAGATGCAGATGATGATCTGCGTTTGGAGAGTTCAATCTTCATTACCGAGGGTCTGTCTGCATCGGGGTCGATCACAAAGAGTCGCGACGTCCGTACCCAGGCTGTTTTCTCCTTGCGCGGTAAACCGCTTAACTGCTACGGGCTGAGTAAGTCGGTGGTCTATGAGAACGAAGAATTCAATTGCTTGCAGTCGGCGCTGAATATAGAAGACGGTCTGGATGAACTGCGCTATAACAAAGTCATCATCGCTACCGATGCCGATGTGGATGGAATGCATATCCGACTGCTGATGCTTACGTTCTTCCTGCAGTTCTTCCCCGATCTGGTGAAGAAAGGACATGTCTATATCTTGCAGACTCCGCTTTTCCGCGTGAAGGATAAGAACCAAATCATCTACTGCTATTCCGAAGAGGAACGCCAGAAAGCGATCGCCAAAGTGAAGACGCCGGAGATCACCCGATTCAAAGGTTTAGGAGAGATTTCTCCCGATGAATTCAAGGGTTTTATCGGTTCTGGTATCCGTCTGGACCAGGTGACGCTGCGTAAAGAAGACGCAGTGAGTGAGTTGCTGGCCTATTATATGGGAAAGAACACCACCGAGCGTCAGCAGTTCATCATCGATAACCTCGTCATAGAGGAAGACCGTGTCGATGAATTCGAAGAGTAACGCTTTTCTGCGTATAATTATAAGGAATGCGCACGCGTGTATATCAAAATAAGGAACAGATCTTCTGTGAATGGCGTCATCAATGGGTGCGTCTCACACCGGAAGAATGGGTTCGCCAACAGTTGCTTCACCGTTTGGTGGAGCAATTTGGTTTTCCCGCCTCCTTAATCGGCGTGGAGGTATCTATTCAAGTGGGAGAAACCCATAAGCGCTGCGATGCGGTCGTCTATAATCGCCCCCTGCAGCCGCTTATGCTTATCGAATGTAAAGCGGAAATGGTTCCTTTGACGCAAAAGACCTTAGACCAGGCCCTTATCTATAATCGCCGTCTCCATGTGCCGTACCTTATACTGCATAATGGTGTTCAGACCATCGTTGTCAAGGTATCGGACTCCGGCGTGGAGCGTTTAGCGAATCTTCCTTCGTTCCCGAACGATTAATAAAGCTTCTTCGCGAATATCTTCCGGCAGGGCGATATTACGTAACTGCATGCTGCGGCACCAACCCGGTACGTCGCTTTCTTGCAGCGTAGTGAATACGGCCCGCACCATCTCGTGCTGCTCCGGGGTATAATCTTCTGCCGCAATGCCCGCCAGGGCATCTAATTCCTCATCATCGTAATACTCGATCTGTGCATTCGTCTGCAGCAGCGTCTCTCGTTCGCAAACGAGGTGCTCACCGCAACACCCCTCCGGACGGGTATTGTCCGAAGAGGGCGTGGGGTCTGACGCTTGCGTATCGGGTGACTGTTGAGCGCGAGCGCGTCGTCGCTCCC
>AUXO011694078.1_pt1 | contig 12968 bp, 10 predicted proteins | sample 768731 | NCBI WGS metagenome assembly AUXO01 (sample SAMN02715735, study PRJNA202380) | gut metagenome | biome: sheep rumen | host: Ovis aries | place: New Zealand: Palmerston North
TTCAATTAGATGATAACAAAAAAAGTGAGCTTAAGAGCCATAGAAAAGTTGGTAAAATGATAGGATATATAGAAATTGAAAAAATTAATATTCAATTGCCTATATATGAAGGAACAGAGAAAGAAATTTTAATAAATGGAATATGTCATTTAGAAAACACATCTTTACCAGATAAAAATGGAATATATCATACTATTTTTGTAGGTCATACAGGATTATCTACTAAGATTTTATTTGATGATTTACCAAAATTAAATATAGGAGATAAATTTAAAATTAATATTTTTAGCGAAAATTTTGATTATGAAATTTGTGAAATACAAAGAATATTACCAGATGAAACTGAAAAATTAGACAAGTTTTCAGATACTGGACAATATGTAACACTTATAACATGTGTTCCTAAATATATAAATTCTCATAGATTATTAGTTACAGGAAGAAATATAAAATAAGAACCTGACCCACCTCACAATCAAAGATTGTGGGTGAGGTGCCACAGAACCTTGTTGCTTTCGCAATAAATAAATAAATTGTTGCTTTATTAATATAATAGAGCAACAATTTTTGTTACATTCCAGTAAAAAATGCTAATATATAAATATATTTCAAACAAAACATAGCTTGGGTCTACATTTGAATCTTGTTCTGCAAAATATTTATATATTAATATTTCTATTACTTTATAGATTTATGTTATTGAACTGTAACAACTTTTTGTAGAAATATTGTGAAAAATATTGAAAAAATTAGAAAATTGTTATATCATATTATAGTAAAGGATTGAATTTATATGGAAAAAATAGTATTAACCATAGCAAAAGTAATGCTAAAAATTATATATATTCCAATAAGATTATTAAAAGCAAAAAATAAAATTGTATATATAAGTAGAGAGTCAAACAATGAAAATCTTGACTTTAAGTTAATAAGACAAAAGATGGAAGAAGAACATCCAGAGTTTCAAAATGTAATATTAGCAAAAAAAATTGAAGATGGAATAGGAAGTAAAATAAGTTATTTAACAGATGTATTTAAACAAATGTATCATATATCAACATCTAAAATTGTAGTAATTGATACATATTGTATAACAGCAAGTGTATTAAAACATAAGAAAGAAACAAAAATTATACAAATATGGCATGCTTTAGGAGCAATAAAAAAATTTGGATATCAGTCAATAAATAAACCATCAGGAAGAAAAGAAGATGTTGCAAAAATAATGTGTATGCATAAAAACTATGATTATGTTTTAGCACCAAGTAAAAAAACTGCAGAACTTTACAAAGAAGCATTTAATGTGGAAGAAAAACAAATTGCATATTTAGGAATGCCAAGAATCGATTACATATTAAAAAAAGATGAAGATACAAAAAATAAAATATATGAGATATATCCAAGATTAAAGGAAAAGAAAAACATTTTATATGTACCAACATTTAGAAAAGGTGAAAAGGTAGCAATTGATGAATTAGTGGAAAAAATTAATACTGAAAAATACAATTTAATAGTAAAATTACATCCATTAGATTTAAAAGAATATAAATATATAGAAAAAGATGGTGTAATATATGAAAAAAAATTCAAAACTTATGATTTAATAAAAATTGCAGATAAAGTTATAACTGATTATTCATCTTTAGCTATGGAAGCCGGACTTCTAAATATACCACTATATTTTTATACTTATGACATTGAAAAATATAAAGAAGATCCAGGATTGAATTTTGATTTTGAAAATGAAAATATTGGTAAATATCAGGCAGAAAATGTGAATGAATTATTAAAACTTTTAGATGAAGAATATAATTATGAAAATTTAAATGAGTTTAAACAAAAATACATAAGTGTAGGAACTAAAGATTGTTCAAAACAAATAATAGAATTTTTTATGAGGTTGATTAATAATGAAAAAATTGAAAATAATAGCAATGAACTTAGCAAAGAAAAGCTCGGTGTTTAGAACTATAAGTAGAAAATGTTTATATTTATTAAAAACTTTAAAATATAGAATAGAATCAATTTTTTATAAAATAGATGACAAAACAATTATGTTTTCTTGTTTTGCAGGAAAATCTTATGCATGTAGTCCTAAAGCAATTTATGAATATATGTTAAAAGATGAAAAATACAAAGACTATAAGTTTATATGGGCATTTAAAGAACCAACAAAGTATAGGAAAATTGATTTAAATAAAAATACAATAATAGTAAAAAGTAATAGTAAAAAGTTTCATAAATATTTACATAAATCAAAATATTGGGTATTTAATTATAAAATTGCAGACTATATAATACCTAAAAAAAAGCAAGTTTTTTTGCAATGCTGGCATGGAACTCCACTTAAAAGATTAGGATGTGACTTACTTCATTATGATAATGTAATGAACACAGTTGAAGGAATGAAAAAAAGATATAAATTTGAAGCAAAAAAATTCACATATTTTATTTCTCCTTCAAAATATTGTACAGAAAAATTTACAACAGCGTGGAACTTGAAAGAAATAGGAAAAGATAATATAATCATAGAAAAAGGATATCCTCGAAATGATTTTCTATTTAATTATACTGAGGCTGATGTTGAGATGATAAAGAGGAAAATCCTTGGATACTATTATTTAGAGTATGAAAAAAATGTAAAAAAGAAAAAAATAATATTATATGCACCTACATATAGAGCAGATCAACATACTACTGGGTTAGGATATGTATATAAAGAGGAAGTGGATTTTGATAAGCTTAGAAAAGAACTTGGAGATGATTATATAATATTATTTAGACCACATTATTTTGTTGCGAACTCATTTGATTTTGAAAAATATGATGGTTTTGTATATAATGTATCAGAAGTTGATGATGTTAATGATTTATATATAATATCAGACATATTAATAACAGACTATTCAAGTGTATTCTTTGATTATGCAAATTTAAAAAGACCAATTATTTTTTATATGTATGATTTAGAACACTATAGAGATGAATCAAATGGATTTTATTTTGATGTAGAAAAAGAATTACCAGGAAAAATTGTAAAAACAGATACTGATTTAATTGATGAAATTAAGAGAGTGACAAATGAATTTTCTTATGATGAAAAATATAAAAAGTTCAATGAAAAGTTTAATTACTTAGATGATGGAAATGCAAGTAGAAGGGTAATAGAAACAATAATAAAATAGATTGAAAAGAATGGGGATATAAAAATGAATAAGAAAAACAACTATATATGGCTTTTTGGTGAAAATTTAAGTGATACAGCAAATAATAATTCATTTTATTTTTGGAAACATATAATTAATAAAAAAGATAAGGAAGGAATTAATAAATATCTTATTTTAAGTAAAACAGAGAAAAATTTAAAAATATATAATAGTTTTACAGAAAAAGAAAAAAAATCTGTAATTTGGAGAAATACATTAAAACATCTTGTAATGTTTCATAATGCTGATATGTATTTCGTTTCTTTAAGTTATAGAGATATTTTACCTGAAAAAATACTTGGGAAAGATGTTAAATTTATAATTCAAAAACCTTTAGTATATTTACAACATGGTACAATATTAATGAAGAAACTTGGATATACGGGTGCAACATATTATAACAATATGTTTAGATTTGTATATTACAATAAAGAAATAAAAGAACAATTAAAAAAAGAAAATGACTTTAGAGATTATCAATTATATTATGGAGAATTTCATCCAAGATATAAGCAACTTGCAAAGATGCATTTAGAAAGTATAAATAAAGAAAAAAAGCAAATACTATGGTTTTTAACATGGAGAGAATATCTAGGAAAAAATTTAAATACTAAATTACTTCTAAGAAAATTAAAATTGATTATAAAAAATGAAAGACTTAATCAATATTTGAAAGATAATGATTTAACATTAAAAATATGTTTACACCAGTTTTTTGATAACTCAATTGCAAAAGTAATAGAAGAAAACAATATTGAAAATATAGTTATACAAAAACAAAATGAAACAGATATTATGAAAGAAATTATAGACAGTAAAATGCTAATAACAGACTACTCATCATTATCATTCGATTTTACAATTTTAGATAAACCTGTCATATTATTCCAACCAGATTTAGAAGAATATATGCAAAAAAGAGAGTTTTATTGTGATATAAATGAAATGAAACAATATAATGTCGAAAAATCAAGTGAGTTGATAGAAAAGATAATAAATGAAGATTATACTGTTAATGATTTTTTCAAAAAAAGATGTCCAAAAAAAGTTAACTTTGAAAATTTAGCAAAAGGTAAGCACATAGATAAAATGTATAACTATTTTAAGGAAAAACAAAAAAATAAAATTACATTTATAGGATATAACTTCTATGGAATAGGTGGAACAGTAGCAGCAACTAGGTCTTTAGCAGAAGGACTGTTAGAACAAGGATATATGGTTGAAATCTTATCAATAAAAAAGGCTGGAAAAGCTAATAATTTACCTTATGCTCTAAATGCTACATATTTGTATGATCAAAATTCTAAGAAAAAAAGTGAAAGATTTAAAAAGAGCTTTATATGGTCTAAGAAGTATTATAGCTATTTAACTTATGATCCTTCTTCAAAATGGATAGTACCTTATGGTGGATATAAACTAAAAAAAGTTTTAGAAAAAATCAGAAGTAAAACAGTAATATCAACAAGAGAAAGTTTACATTTATTTTTAAAAGATGCAACTTCTGATAAGATAAAAAATAAGGTGTATTTTTTCCACACCCAGGCTGAATTTGTGGAAGAACTATTTCCAAATTTAATGGATAAATTAAAAGATGCAAATTTAGAAAAAGTAGCTTTTGTAACTGATGATAATAGAAAAGCTATGGAAGAAAAATATGGATTTACAAATTATAAAGATTATTGGATTTCCGGAAATACATTGGAGAGAAGAAATTGTGTAAATATAAGAAAAATAAAGCCGGTGGAAGAAAAAGATGTATATAAAGCAATTTACTTATTAAGAATTAATGATGAAAGAAAAGATGATATAAATAATTTAATGGATTTTGCGGAATATGTAAAAGAACACAATATAAATAATATAATTATTGATGTTTTTGGAGATGGAAACTATGTTGAAGAATTTTTAAATTTACTGGAAGAAAGAGATTTAATGGATATAATTCATTATAAAGGAAAAACAAATGATTCACCATATCATATAAGAAGACATGATTTTATGATTGATTTTTCGTTAAATCAATCATTTGGAATGACATATCTTGAGGCAATTTTAAATGGTAAAATGGTATTTTGTATGAGAAATATGGGATCACTAGAAGTATTAAAAGATATAGAAGGATGCTATATAGATTCATACGAAGATTTAGTAAACAAAATAAATAATGTGCATGAAATTAGTGTAGAAAGATTACAAGACAATTATAGAAAAATATGGGACAGATTTTCAAGAGAAACTATGGCAAAAAGATTTATAGAATACATTGATGAATGAGGGGTATTTAATTGAGTAAGATAGAAGTGAATTTAAACAAAAACATATTAACAATATGTAAAAAAACATCTAGAGTAAAAAGTAATAGTATTGAAAATATACAATTAGACTTATTGACACTTAATAAAGAATATAAGTCAAAAGTAAAAATTTCAAATTATGAAGACTATAATAAAGTGTTGTTTATTAAAGAAGTAAATCCAGAAGAAAAAGTGGAAGAAAATAAAAAAGTGGTAATAGTTTATTCAGAATATTCAAAAATAAAGTATTCTATTTGCAGTAAAGATTTAGTATATAAAAAAATTGTAAAAGTAAAGTATAAAATACTAAGAGTAAGACTTACTAAAAAGAAAGTTAAACTTATAATATTTGCTTATATTGAAAATAGATATTTACAGGATATAGGAGATATGAAATTCTATATCGACAATGAATTATACAATAACTGTAAACTAAATCAATATAAAGAAAAAATTTCTAAATTCAAAGCGGCAAAGAGTGAGAACATACATAAATTTAACTTTAACATAAATGATATTATGGAAGATGAATCTGTAATAAATGGTGCTGTAAGATTTTGTTTAAATATAAATGGACAAGAAGTAAATTATAAAGTTGGTATAAGAGAGAGAAAAATTAAATCAAGCAAATACTATAATTTGCCAATGAAAAGTATGTACGTTAATGATTTTGCAATACATATAAGAAGAACAATAGCTGGAAACCTAGTATTGGTGAAAAGAAAGAAAGAACCTATTGAAAATACTTTAAAATTTAAAATATTAGAAAGTAGAGTAGCTTCTATAACAATGTATTATCTGGGTAAAATGTTTACCAAATTAAGAAAAAAGAAAATAAATCTATTTTATGAAAAATTTGCTGAAAAAGCAGAAGAAGGAGTTTTTGAACTATGTCAAAAATGCAGACAGAGTGATAAAACTAGAAATTATTTTGTAATAGATGAAAATAAGCCAGATTATGAAAGAATAAGAAAATATCCAAATGTTATAAGGAAATATTCATTAAAATATTATTGGCTAATTTATAATACAAGTGCATTTATCGCTTCAGAAGCACCAAGTCATTTAAATGTATTAAGGTCAAACAATAAATATTTAAGAAAAGCAATGTATGATAAAAAATTTGTATTTTTACAACATGGAATAATTTATATGAAAAATTTAGGAATAAATTCTACTTTCCAAAAAGGAAAAGAAGGAGAATGTGATTATATAATTGTAAGTAGTGAAAAAGAAAAAGATATTGTTGTAGATATGCTCGGATATGATGAACAACAAATTTTAAAAACAGGATTAGGTATGTATAGCAATATAAAATATAATCATATAAATCAACAATCTGAAGATTATATAACTATAATGTTAACATGGAAGCCTTATGAAGAACAATTATATGAATTTGAAAAATCTAGCTATTATCAAAATGTAATAGAAATTTACAATATGTTAAAGAAATATATTAATCCAAATAGAATAATGATAATTTCACATCCTAAAGCTCAAGTTTTAGCAGAAAATACAGATTTAAAGGATACATTATGGCAACGACCTATATCAGAAGCACTGAATAAAACAAAACTTTTAATTACAGATTACTCTTCTATATGTTATAATGCTTTTTATCATGGAGCAGGTGTAATTTTTTATCAAGAAGATTTAAAACTATATGAAGAAGAAAATGGAGAATTAATACCTTCTGATGACGAATATATTGGAAAAAGAGCGTTTTCTATGGAAGAATTAGAAAACATCATTAAAGAATCAGTAAAAGATGAAAAAATAGACTTGAATAAATTAAGAACTCCAGACTATGAGAAAAATTATAAAACTATTAATGAATTTTCAGATGGAAAAAATATTGACAGAATTTACAATGAAATAGTAAAATTAAAACTAATATAAAAAGGAGGAAATATGAAAAGAATACTTACTTATGGAACATTTGACTTATTACACTATGGTCATATAAATTTATTAAGAAGAGCAAAAGCTTTAGGGGATTACTTAATAGTTGCATTATCTACAGATGAATTTAATGCTATAAAAGGAAAAACAGCCTATCATAATTATGAAACTCGAAAACTAATGTTAGAGGCAATAAGATACGTAGATTTAGTTATTCCAGAAGATAATTGGGAACAAAAAATTAATGATGTAAAAAATTATCATGTAGATTTAGTTGTAATGGGAAGTGATTGGGCAGGAAGTGATAGGTTTGACTATTTAAAAGAGTATTGTGAAGTTGTATATTTACCAAGAACTGAGGGCATATCAACAACTCAAATAAAAGAAGAACTAAAATTACAGCCAGCTATCAATGGTATAAATCAAATACCAAATACATAAAGATAAGGATGACAAAAATGAAAAAATTATCAAAAATAATAAATAACATTATAAAAATATTTTTTGTAGTAATATTAATATTTTTAACAATAACAAGTATTTTTTCAACTTGTGCTATGAATTGGAAAGAAAAAACACAGTATAATCAAGACAATTGGATTCTAAATATTTTTATAATACTTATTTTGACTATAATTATAGTATTAATAAAAAATAAAAAAAAGAATATAAGTGAAAAAAGTAAAAAAATTATACTGTGTGTAGCAATAACCATTTGGGTAGTATTTGCATTAAACTGGGTTTTAGGAATTAAGTTTGAACCTAAAGCAGATCAGAAGTATATATTAAAAGCAGCACTAAATATCTCAAAAGGAAATTTTTCAGCATTTACCAAAAAAACTGGATATATAAATGCTAATCCACAACAAGAAGGAATGCTAATGCTAGAATATTTAATATCACTATTTGCCAGGGAAAGTACTGCAAGAGTTGTACAAATAATAAATGTTTTTGCATTATTAATATCATTTTATGTTATATATAAAATTACAGATAAATACTTTAATAATAAAAATATCTCAAAAGCAACATTTATTTTGCTACTGATGTTTTTACCAGTATTTTTTTATGTAACATTTGTGTATGGAAATATTATAGGTTTAGCATTATCTATGTTAGCAGTTTGGTTAGAAATGAATTTTATAGAAAGTAAAAAATGGAGATATTTGTGTTTTTCTGCAATTTTAATTGGACTAGCTGTCTTAATAAAATCGAATTTTTTAATAACTTTAATAGCCATGTTAGTTATGCTATTTATAAATTTATTAGAAGAAAAAAAATTTAGAAATATAGTAGGAATTTTTGCAATAATAATTGTTTATTTATTTTTAAATACAGCTTTAAAATATACTGTTAACAAAATGACAAATTCAGATATTGGTAAAGGAATTCCTATGTCATCTTATGTGGCAATGGGAATGCAAACTGGAAATAGGGCACCACGGATGGTATAATGGATATAATAGAAAAGTATATAGAAAAAATAAATATGATTATGAAAAAGCGGATACAAAGGCAAAAGAAGAAATAACTAAAAGGTTAGAAAAATTTAAAAATGAACCTTCATATGCATTTGACTTTTATTATAAAAAATTAGTATCTCAGTGGAACAATCCTACTTTTCAAGGATTATGGATAAACGATATAAGAAAAAATCTTAATAGTAAACCTTTTTATGTTAGAGATGTACTTGGAAAAACACCATTAAATGAATCGTTAAATCAATATATGAATATATTGCAAACAATAATTTTGTTTGGAGCATTAATGTATATAATTATTGATTATAAAAAAATAAATGGAAAGCAATTATTTTTTATAACAATATTTATAGGTGGATTTTTATTTCATATATTATGGGAAGCAAAAGGACAATATACAATAACATATTTCCTTTTATTAATTCCATATTGTATAAAAGGATATGATATATTATCTGAAAAAATAAATGTAAAAATAAAGGAGAAGTCACATGATAGATAATTTTATACAAATTCTTAAAGAACATTTCGAATACAAACAACAAGTTATGAAATTGGCAAAAGCAGACTTAATTAAAACTTATAGAGGAGCTGCTCTAGGATGGTCATGGTCTGTTATTAAACCAACAGTAACTATATTTGTATATTGGTTTGCTTTTGAAATTGGATTAAGATCTGGAGGAAATGTAAATGGTTTTCCATTCTTCTTATGGTTAATATCAGGATTAATACCATGGTTTTATATAAGTGATATGTTATCAGGAGGAACAGATTCAGTAAGAAAATATAGCTATCTTGTAACTAAAATGAAATTTCCAGTATCAACAATACCAACATTTGTTTCAATCTCAAAATTATTTGTAAATATAATACTGATAGTAATAATGTTAATAATTTTTTGTGCATTTGGATTTAAACCTGATTTATATTGGTTACAATTAATTTTTTTAATAGGAATTTCATTTGCATTTTGGACAGTATGGGCTTTATTTTCAGGATTACTTGCAGCAATTAGTAAGGATTTTGCGAATTTAGTTAAATCATTTGTACCAGCTGTACTTTGGCTTTCTGGAGTACTATGGGATCCAGATAAAATAACAATAGGATGGTTACAAAAAGCTTTAAAATTTAATCCTGTTACATATATAGTAAATGGTTTCAGAAATACTTTAATAAATAAAGTATGGATATGGGAACAACCAAAAAGATTATTATATTTCGGAATTGTATTTGTAATAATGTTATTGTTAGCATTATGGGCTTATAAAAAAGTAAGAAAAGAAATTCCAGATGTATTAGGCTAAAAGTTAATACCATTTAAGGAGGAGAAAATGAGTACAGATGTTGTTATAAAATTCGAACATGTAACTAAAACGTATAAATTATATAAAAATGATAAAAAAAGACTTATTGGTTTATTGTTTAAAAATACAAAGTGTAAAGAAAATAAAGCTGTTAATGATGTTTCCTTTAAAATAAAAAGGGGAGAATGTGTAGCTCTTTTTGGAAAAAATGGAGCCGGAAAATCAACAATATTAAAATTAATAACAGAGGTAGCATATCCAACAGAAGGGAAAATTGAAGTTAAGGGTAGAGTTAGTGCATTATTAGAACTTACTTCAGGCTTTGATCCAGAATTTACAGGAAGGGAAAATATATATTTAAAAGGACAAATTTTAGGAATAAAAGATAAAGAAATAAAGGAATTAGAACAAGAAATTATAGATTTCGCTGAACTTGGAGATTACATAGATCAACCAGTAAGAACATATTCAAGTGGTATGAAAGCAAGACTTGGATTTTCGATAAATGCTAATATTAAGCCAGAAATATTAATTATAGATGAAGCTTTAAGTGTTGGAGATGAAGAATTTAGAAGAAAGTGTGTAAAAAAAGTTAATGAAATAACAAGTAAGGAAGATGTTACTTTATTATTTGTTACACATGCTACAAATGTTGCTAAAGATTTTTGTACGCGAGGAATAGTTATGAAAAAGGGGAAAGCTGTATATGATGGACCTATAGATAGTGCAATTGAAGAATATAATAAAATGATTAAATAAAATATTACATTAATATAACAAGAATGTAACAAAAATGTAATGAAAGTGTAAAGAAAAATACTTGAAAAAAAAAAAGAAAAATGTTATCCTTATTATAATGGAAAAAACGAAAGATAGGGGGAGTACAAATGTTTATATTAAATATAGCAGATCCAATTACATTATTATTAATAGTTTTGGCAGTTGCTTTATTAATATTTTTAGGACAGGAAGTTAAGAAGAGTATTGCAATTGCAATTCCACTATTTGCATTTTTAGTTTTATTAATAATTCATGTTATTCAAGTAGTAACATTAACACCGGAATTTGCAAGTATAGCAGGTACACTATATAGATGTATAGCTTTAGACTTTTTATTTATATTAGTAACATTCTTCTCATATTTATGGGTTGACGATATTGAAGCAAAATCTAATAATATAAAAAGTATAGATAACAGTTTAGACTGGTTTTGGAAAGAAGTTTAGTTATTAATGAAAAAGAAAACAGATATTTTATGTAATATCTGTTTTCTTTTATTGCGAAATTAGCAAGGTTATGGGACACCTCATCCACAATCTTGATTGTGAGTGGGGCAGGTTCTTATAATATTATACAGATTAATCCACCACTTCCCTCATTTACGATTCTTTCTAAAGTTTCTTGTAATTTCATTTGAGCTTCTTCAGGCATCTTAGAAAGCTTAGTTTGCAACCCTTCATTAACAAGAGAGTGAAGACTTTTACCAAATATATTAGATTCCCAAATTTTCTTAGGATCATTCTCAAATTCAGAAAGTAAATAATTAACTAATTCTTCAGATTGTTTTTCAGAACCGACTATAGGAGAAACTTCAGTTTCAATGTTAGCTTTTATTATATGAAGACTAGGAGCAGTAGCTTTCAATTTTACGCCAAATCTTGTACCTTGTTTTACCATTTCAGGTTCATCTAAAATTAATTCATCAATTGAAGGTGTAACTATACCATAACCTTTTCTTTCAACTTCATCTAGTGCTTCCGAGATTTTGTCATATTTAAGTTTTGATTTAGAAAGTTCACTTATAGTGGAGAATAAATCTACTTCACTTTGAATATTTATTCCAGTCATTTCAGTTAAAATTTTATAAAATAAATCATCTCGTAAAGTAATTGAAATATTTACTCTACCTGAACCTAGTATAATGTTATCAATGTGAGTGCCAGTTATGATTTCAGTGCGATTGATGTTTTGGGCACAATTTGAAACTTCACGAAGCAATTTAGCATTATCAAAAGATTTTTTTATTTCAGAATATAGTTCTTGCTTTAAAGGATGTGATAAACTTAATCCATTAATCCAATCTGGAAATTTGAAGTTGATTTGACTAATAGGAAATTCATATAAAATCTTAGAAAAAATATTAGTAATATCATCCATATTTAAATCTAAACAATTAATAGGAATAACTGTAGAATTATATTTTTGACTCAGTTCATTTGCAAGAGACTGAGTTTTAACATCATTAGGCATATTAGAGTTAAGAAGAATGATAAAAGGTTTATTTATTGCTTTTAATTCTGAAACAACTCTTTCTTCAGCTTTTATATAGTCTTCTCTTGGTATTTCAGTGATAGAGCCATCTGTTGTAATTAGAATTCCAATTGTAGAGTGTTCTTCAATAACTTTTTGAGTACCAATTTCAGCTGCTTGTTCAAATGGGATTTCATCATTAGACCATGGCGTTTTTACCATTCTAGGTTTATCATCTTCTAAATAACCAATGCTATTTGGAATCAAGTATCCAACACAATCAACTAATCTTGTTTTTAATTTTAATTTTTCATCTATAGTAATTTCGATTGCTTCATTTGGTACAAATTTTGGCTCAGTTGTCATTATAGTTTTACCAGCTGCACTTTGCGGTAACTCATCTTTTGCTCTTTCTTTTTTGTACTCATTGTCTATATTTGGAATTACTAGTAAATCCATAAATTTCTTAATAAAAGTTGATTTACCAGTTCGTACAGGCCCAACCACCCCAACATAGATATCTCCATC
>AUXO015093824.1_pt1 | contig 12968 bp, 1 predicted proteins | sample 768731 | NCBI WGS metagenome assembly AUXO01 (sample SAMN02715735, study PRJNA202380) | gut metagenome | biome: sheep rumen | host: Ovis aries | place: New Zealand: Palmerston North
GCTTATAAAGCACTTTCTGAACCACAGAAGAAAGTAGCCAATCAAGTAATTAGTGAGCAGCAATTATCTAGAGAACCACTAACTGCTGATAAAATCATTGAAAAACTTAATGACCCTAAGTTTGCAGAGCAACTTACTAGTGAGCAACTTGAAGGACTAGCAGAGGCTCTTAAGGAAGTTATTAAACAAAAAGAGTCTTATGACAAAGCAGTTGCAGCAGAAAGAGCTCGTCAGGAGAAGTTAGCAAAGACCAAGATAGAGGAGAATAAAAAACAAGGTACTCCTGGCTCACAGCAGAATTCTGACACTGTTATAAATAACTCTAGATATAATAGTAACAAAGACTTCTTTGATGTTATATTTAAGAAGATTGCTTCTATATTTTCAAAAACTAATCCTCAGGAACTTTCTAAAGAGGAGTTTATTAACTTTATTAGTTTATATTCAGACGAAGAGTTATCTACAGATATATTAGGAGAAGACTTTAATACAGAGCTTACTTTATCTAATTTTAGTAAGATAATAAGTAGTCTTTTATCTACTCTTGATAATGCTGCATACCTTAATCCAAATGCTTCTAATGATATTAAATATCAAAACACCATACAGCTAGTGGGGACATTGAAGGGGCTAGTTCAGACTGTAGAAATGAGCAAACGTACTTCAAAGCCCACAGATTTAAATAGGCTAATTAAAAACTCAATACTTGAGGTTAATCCATCTATGATGGCAGACTTCAAAGTTAAAGTTCAAGAGAGATTATTAAGCAGCCTTAAGGAGTTTAATTCAAAGAAATTTTCTATATTAGGAACCCAAGCAGAAAAGGATTGGTATAATAATAACAACATAGAAAATAACTTAGCAAAGATAGCATCTCTTAGAGCATCTAAACAGTATTATGTATTTATTAAGGATGAATCATTAATAAATTCAATTAGACAAGAATTAGGACTTGAGGATTTTACAGATGATAATTTACCTCTGATTATTGCTGCAAGAGTGACTAAAGATACTGAGAGAGCAGTACAATTAGAGGACGGAAACTACTATTTATACGCTGGACTTCTTCAAGACTCAAGAGAATCTGCTGGACTGTATGATAGAAACGAGTTAAATACTTTAAGAGCTATAGCTGCTCAACAAGAGGAGTTTGGTCCTGTTAAACAGAACGGTAAAGTTTATACTAGTAGAGGAGGTATTATAAAGTACACAAATAAGTCAGAAGATGTCGCAGTCCAGACTGACTCTATGAAGGAGTGGTTATTAGACAAGCATAAAGGTGATAAAGAGGCAGCTAAAAAAGATTTTATAGAGCACTTCAGGGGACTTAATGTAACCATCAAGAACGGAGAGGCTTCTGGTGTAATAGAATGGAAAGGAAAGAATATAAATGTATCCTTCCATACAGAGTCTACTGCCCCATCTTGGAAATACGCTGTGTACTTACTTGAGAAGCCTGATGGAACAGTAGATCCAAAGTTCTTGCATGTAAGAGAATTAGATGAGTTTTCTTTTGATGATGAAATTGGCGTTTCAGATGTTTTTGAAGCCCTCAGTGGCCCCCTGTTAACAGATGTTAAATATAAAAAAGTTAAGGAACTAGATTTCCTTAGAAGACCCATTAATTATATTTATCAGCAAATATCTGCCTCTATTAGAGGCCTTGAAGCAAACAGAGCTAGTACTAGAAATGCTGCGTTATCAGAAATTAATAAAGCAGTAAACAACTATTTAAAGAGAAGATTTAACTTCAAGAAAGCTGCTAAGGGTGCTCCAGAATTTCAAACGGAAATTACTATAAATAATGATAGCCTTCAATATACAGTCTACCAGCTTGACGACAATGATAGAAAGGTACAATATAGAGACATTCCTAGAGTAATATCCTCTATGCCTCTATCAGAGATTAAGTCTAAAGAGGCTGTCCTTAGATTTATTCAAGATGCCTTTAAAAACTTAATGTTTGATGAAGATGGTAACCTTAGAAGAGATGATAATCAAAGCCCCTTAGTTAAACTGGAGGTTAATTACAGAGAAAATGAAAGTCAGGCTACTCGTGTATTTGACCCTGATAAGGTTGAAGATTTATTATTAGCAAACGCTTGGAAATTGATGGACAAAGAATTAAATCCAGTGCCAGAAAGTATCTCTGTTAATCCTACAGTACAGCCAGGAGCAGCACCTATTAAGGATACAGGCAATCCAGTACAAGATGCTATAGATGCTATAACTCAACCAGAATTTATTGACGAACATGAGGGGGAACACTTTGAGGTTGGGCCCAATGAAACAGAGGTAACTACGTTTATAAAAGGTTTAGAAGATGGTGCAGACTTTGATAGCCTGACTGGTCAAATGGCAACCAACTTAGGAAGTTCAATAGATAAATTATACAGAGTTTGGAGAAAGACTAAAAACTCAGAGGATGTAAAAAAATATATGAAGGACAACAACCTTGGTAGTTGGGTAGGATTGTCTGCTATGGATATTCCAGTAATGTGTCAGCAGTTTGAAAGAATAGAAAGAATCTTCCAGCAAAAACAAGAAGTGCCAATTAATGTTGACTTAATCTTCAGAGGACAAATTAATGTAAATGGAAAATCACATTATTTTATAGGAAAGCCCGATATAATTACTGTTGATAAACAAGGAAAATATCATATCTACGATATGAAGTCCTTTAGATATCAAAGCGGTGTTAGTAAGTCTGTTCCTGGAATTCTCAATCCAAGTTTCATATTAAATGGGATTAGAAACTTTGAGAACAGTTTCTCATACTGGCAACAGCAAATGAGTATATACAGAGTTTTAATAGAGTCTAAACTTGGTGAAGGTACTGTAGTCCCTGAGTTTGGTGTGATTCCTGTTAGATTAGGTTATTCTCCACAGGGTTCCATAGGAAATATGAAAGAGGGAATTGGTGCACGGGAAGTTAAAGATTCTACTGGAAAATCTTTGCATCTTAGCTTTGCTAAAGTACCATTAGAGATGTCTCCTACAAAGCAACCAGAAAAAATTACTAGGTGCTATGATGATGCTATTAAGATTCCGGCTATACTTGACATCACAACAATAAATCCTACAGGATGGAAGCAGATGTCTAAAGCAGATGAAATTAAAAGTAGCATGCAACAGGTAAGAGAAGATAAGGTAGATGTAAAAAATGAGCCTACACCAGAAGTAGAAGTGGCAAAAGTAGCTCCTCCATCTAAGTCTATGGACGGTAAAAGCGCAGATGATATAGCTAAAGAATTAGCTGGTCCTGAATCAGATATCAGTATAGAGGACTTAATTAATGGGGCGTGTCAAGACGTAGAGTTTTAAAATAAAAAAATAAAGGGAAGTGGTTTACACTTCCCTTTATTTGTTTATAGTTATTATCTTTCAAATGGATCAAACGGTTGTTGCTGCTGCTGATATCTATCAATAACTTCTTGCTTATCATACCAGTCAATTGGTTGAACCTTACCCATTCCTATTTCAGGAGTACTGTCGTAAGTAAATCCTATCTTATTTAACCAGAATTTAGCCTCTCTAGCGTTCCATTTTTCCATCTTTTCTCCACCAGCAGCTAGGGCCTCTATACCACTCCATAATGTATGTAATCCAGAGCTAAACATAATAGAGCCAGAATAATCTCCCATCTGAATTAAATCCCCAGCAAATCTAATTGGGTTCATTAAGGTAATACCTTCATCCCTAACACCCCTAGACAGTCTATAAGCTGCTCCTAATACATAATACAGAGGGTCAGTGTTATCATATACTGTATTTCTTAAATAATAAGACTGAACTCTATCGTTAAACTCATCAGTTCCTGGTACAAATGCACCCTGTGAATAATCTCTAATATTTTTTGGATATTGGAGTTTTCTAGTAGGCTTACTCCAATCTTCATATTGCTTTTGTGCTTTATTTACATCAATTGTAATAGCTCTTTTTGGAGCAAGCGCTCCTGGAGTAATTACTTTGTTTTCACCAAGCCATGGATATACAAGACTTAAACCAGTAACAGAAGTTTCCAATGGTAGTTTACCTTTCTTTCTATAAACTTTCTCACCAATACTCTTTTCGTTTCCTCTATAGAGGCTTCTGCATAATATTCCAAGTAATAGGTTAATCCAGAATCCAAGACACATATCAGCAACTCTCTTAAGTTGGTCTGGGTCCCAACCACACCGTTGCATATGCTTCATTAATTCTTTATTTTTAAATGCTAGTGGAAGCCCTATTAATTGTAGTGTGTACCAAGCATATTTACCTCTACTTATATCATCATTTTTAACTAGCTCCTTATTACTGAACACACTCCATAGGGCGAGTCTTAGGGAGTCAAGCATTGCATGCTTGTATTCATTAGAGGATATGGAATAATTACTAAAGTAATTTCTTTGTATGTAACCAAACATATATCCTTTAATTTTTCCTAAAGACTGAGTATATACGCTTGATTGGAATTCAGTAGCATTAAGCATACCATAAACTCCTTGAGATGAAATTATATAGTCATTAATGCCATTACAAAGTTTGTATTCATCATCCTCATTGAATGAAATCTTTCTAACTTCATTAGACAGGATAGCTTCTATTTCATCTATACTCTTATAACCACCAGACTCATTGTATATATCAAGATTTTCTCCATTACTGTTGTAGAAATCTTCAAGTTTAGGGATAAACTCAGTATCCTGAACTCTTCGTACTACAAGATTTATATCATCTTCAGCTCTAGAATTCTCCTCTTTAATTTCTGCTAACTCCTGTCTTGCATCCTTTAAAAGTTTATATCTTACTTCATCCTCTTTGGATTTTAATATACCTGCTCTAATATATGGATTACCATTACTATTAAACCCATATATCTTAGTAGCATCAATTAATCTTCCAGCCTCAGCATCATATACCTGTTTTGACTTAAGCATAGAATTATAGATAATACCAATAAGAGCGTTATCTGTAACACTATAATTAGCCATAATTATATTAACAAGAGTCTGTAATGACAAGAATCCTTTCCTTCTAGTAATTTTACTTGGTGTTCTGTAAGAGTCCCATCTATCTATAAGTTTTTGATATTGGTCCCATGTGGCAGTTTTACCAAATAAAACTCTGGCAATTTCACCCCCAATATGTTTAGGGGCTATATTTATGAAGGTTTGTTTAACCACATCTTTTAATGTTACTCCCTCTACCACACCAGAAGAAACATCCTGAATAAAGATTCTTAACCCAGCAACATAGTTCTTTATACCGGCTATGGGTGATATACACAAAGCTCTAATAGCACCGAAGGCACTAATAGCACCCATAACAGATTTGAAATTAGTGGCCTTATTCAGGAGCCTTCCAAGCCAAGTCTCATCACTAAAATTCTTTATCCCCTTATTAGTTCTGTAGACAAGTCTTTTCATTATATTTCTTCTCTGTTGAGAGGAAATTCTTGCGGCATTTTTATCCTTTCCAGCTGCCTCTAAATCATCATCAGCATATCTTTTACTTAGTTGATTATCGAACAACTCCAGTCTGGTAGCTACCTCTTGAGAAGAATGGAATTTACAGGCCATTTCAGTATATTTATCCAATGATTTAAATAAATCAGTGGATAAGTCCTCCATATTATCAAGGAGGTTAATGCCATACAAAGCTAGCTTGTCTAAATCTAAATTCTCATCCTCCTCATTTAAGAGAACTGGAGATTCAGTAATTGGGCTACCAAAGTTGTCAGATGTTACGTCTGTACAGTAAGTTGCTAAATCACTAGTATCAGAGAGGTCCCTTTTTACCTGCTTTTTGTTTTTAATTTTATTAATAAAGCTGGCTTTGAATTGTGGAAGTCTTCTGGCAACCCCATGACACATACCTCCAGTATCTCCAGAGGTTTGATCAGTTAAGTAATCTGTGTCAATATGCTGTTTATATTCTATAACTTTATCGTATAACTCTTTTAATTCAGGAAGTTCCTTACATAAATCAAGAAATTTATAATTTATATATTTATCTTTAAATATTTTATTTTTTCTATCAGTATAGGCTTCGTCGTAAAATTTAATATAAAGCTCTGAATTATGCTTGTAATCCTGAAATACATTATATCTCTGCTGCCTAGTTAAGTTTTTGAAAGATCGCATATCAAATGTGTAACTGCCATCAGAAAGAGTCATAGTACCATTTTCTAACTCCTGTCTAAACTGTTCAGTTACTGCCTTGAGCATCTTTCTTTTATCTGATTCAAATTGACCTCTTTTAATATCAGATATAAACCATCCGGTTAACTTTCCATCCTCAGTTCTTTCATAGAATATAGTATCTGGGTCAAATCCATACTTCCTTATCAGCTGTCTTGCATGACTAGAAGATATAAGTTTTTTATAGTCGTTTTCTATATCTTGCAATTCAGAGATTTTATTATTATACTGGATGGCTTCTTTAGCTTTTGACTTTCTAACTATGTCATAAAAAACCTGTGTGGTTACGTCTTTATGATTAGAATAGGTTCTAAAGAAAGTCAGTACACTGCTTGTATCACTCAACCTGTCTATGTATGAGTTAGCAAGTTCATTTACTGTTATTTGCCTTCCCTCTCTAATTCTGGCTTGAGAAAACAGCTTATTAGTATATACATCTGAGGCTAAATCTATAGCTTCTCTGCCAATACTTTCTCTTAACAAAGCAACAGAATACCACCTAATATAGTTATTTAAATTTCCTTCAACACTATTAGTTAATGAAGACATTTCATCAATCAGTGATGATATACCATTAAGGAAGTCATCGCTTACAGAAGCAGTTAACTTACATTTTTGAAAACTGTTATTTATATTTTGTAAGGTTTTAACTAATTCCTCTGCTTCAAAAATTGCATTGATAATGTCTATATCAACATCTTTATCAAACAAATCTTCAGTAATAGCAGTAAGGGGCTCAGTAAGAGTAGTAAGACGACCCATTAAGCTTTGTACAGCACTAGCAGTTATACTTAGAGTTTCCTCTTCACTTATTGATACTAAATCTCTTTCTCCTAAAAGGCTTTTAGCTGTTAACTTTTGATATACGTCTTTGTAAGCTACTTTACTGAAATTATCTACTCTAGCTCCTAGCTTTCTAATTTTATCTAAGGTGCCTTTAAGAAGCTTATTTTCTTCTGGAATAGCTCCTGTAGAATATAGAGTAGCAGGAGATTTTAATGCAGTATCTATACTAAAATTATCTTCAACTAAAAACCCATGAGCTAAAGTCTCAGCAATTACCCTTGCTTGCTGCTTTTGGGTCAATAAGGACTTTAAATCTGATTTTGCAAAAACCCTATAAATAGATTGTTTAACCCTGTTTAAAAATCCCTTATAATTTCCTTCAAGTTGGTTTCTCATTGATTTAGCCACCAACTTTCCTGCTAACTCAAGCTTTCCTTCTTCTGTATTTAAGTCTGCCTCAGCTAGTTCTTCTGGAGTAAACAATGAATTTAACACTTCTTCGTTGCTCAAACTTTGCAAAAGTCTATTAATAAAAACAGAATCTTTGCAAGCTACAGTAGCTAAGTGAGCACTCTCCTCAACCAAAACATCTTCAATATTGCTTCCTTTAGATATTTCAATTAGATGATACAAACCATCAAAGGCCTTCTGTGCATTTTCTGTAGAGAATCTACCAGCGTACTTTTCCTTTCCAACAAAGTCATAAGCAACCCCTAACTGTCTTAATCTATCACTGATAATCTTTATGACTTTATTGTTTTCAAGATAAGTTTGAAGAGCAGCACTTCTATTGGGGGTTCTTTGAGAAAGGGTAAATTTAACAGTATTACCTCCCTCATTTGGAAGAATCACAGGAACAAAATCATCTTTTAATTCCTCCTCCGCATTAAACTGAGACACTTTATCTGGAACTTCCTCCGAAGATAGTTTAGAGTCTTCCCATTTCTTAGAGAGTCTTTGTTTAATCTCATCAGAAGTAAAAGTAACTCCTGTGATATTTAAAAAAGAACGAGCATCAATTTGCCCATTTTTATCTAAGACAACATCTATAGGGTCTACAGATGAGAGAAAACTCTCATCTGTAGCGACCTTATATTGCTGTTCTGCCCAATTATAATTACCTGAGATTTTCCACAAATCTTCAAATAACTTACTTGGGACATCTTCATTCTTTGAGTTCTTAACACACGGAACTATAAAACAAGATTCACTCATATTTTAACGCCTAATATTACATTGCTCTTTACCATCACTGCTAGTCAGTGGATCATTTTTAGTTCTATCCTTAGCTTCATCATATGCCTCTTCTGCAGAAGAGCTTTGAGACTCTGCTTCATCAGTAACAATTTCCTCTGAGGAAATAACTTTACTAATTTGAGTAGCGGCCTTACTATAGTTAAAGATTATACCATTACGAGTGTTTAAGAAATCAACTACTCTTCTGGTAGTATCCTCAACATCAACTCTTACATCATCATTACTAACTGGAACATACATTATTGTTCTTTCTTCATTAGACTTAAAGTTGTTATAATCTATTGTATAACCACCAGCATCTAATTTTGCCATTACATAAAGCATCCCGTTAACTTTAATAACTGGGGCGTAATAGGCTCCTTCAACTATAGTACCCCTTCTTCTAACTTGAAGTCTAACAGCTTCTGCAGAATTCTTAGGTACAGCCTGCCCTCGTCTTGGAACAGTAAATATTAACTCTTTACTGTTATCTGCTACCTCAGCTGTAACTTCTTTTACAAGTTTAGGGTCATCGTTGTGAGATATAATAAACTGATATAAATCCTTTTTCTGCTGCTGCTTGTCTCCTTCAAAACTAAAGTCATCACTGTCTCTTCTAAAGAAATCTACATATGACAAACCCCTTTCCTCATCTACAATAATAGACTTAAGCACAGATATAGGAGCTAACTCCATTACTCTGTTGTATTTTGGATTTAAGCTGTTTTGATAGTAGAAATATATAAATATACCCTTACCTACCTCTGGATATTTCTTCATTATTGCATCCCAGCCAGAGGTCAATTCAAACTTCTCCCACATTCCCAACGAGCTTGAATAAGAGGCCACAATTTGTACCAGACTTGAATTTCCTCTAACTGATTGTACGCCTTCTATAAGCATTTTTATCATTGGGTTATTGACCATTTCTGGATCATTAGTGACGTCATTAAGTTGCGTTATAAATCCAGCAGTTTCTGGAGAAGAGTCCTCTTTATTTTCAGCAGTGTCTAACAGTAAATAACGGAGTGCGTTATTTGCAGTTTGGCCACTCATTATATAGTTAGGATTAAGTTCACCAGGAAGATGGGATAAAAGCATAGTGGGTAAATCATAATGAAGAGACTCCATTTGGTCAGCACCAATTCCCCAAGGAGCTACAAGAGAGGATAATACCGTTCTATAGCTGTTATAAAGAGGAGTATTAAACAGCGTATATTTATCCATCATCATATTCATTGCTCTTTTAATTATATTAAAAACAACGTTTTCATAGATAAATGGGTGGTCTTTATACCTTTCAAGTAGTTCTTTACTCTTTGTCTCGTCAAGTAAATCTTCTAAGGTAATATCGTCAGTAATTGGGTACTCTCCCTCTTTGGTTTCAATAGAGAGTCTGTCAAATTTTCTGTTTGATTTTCCCTCAGAGCTTAAAGCATCCTCAAACCTTGACTTAACTGTATTTGCTGAGGTGTTTCTAGTCTGTTGAATATAGTTACTAAATTCCTGCTTAGTAAGCATAATAGACTGAAAAAGCTGAGCAACAGCAATTTGAGACTCTAAAGACGGAGTAGTATTTGGGGATAGATTTATAGCAAGCTCTGAAGAACCGAACCATCTTGAATCAATTGAAGCTTTTGCTCCAAACAAGTCATTTGGTCTATTTACTCCCATACCAGAGAGAACAGCAACTAAAGCCCTTCTAACATTACTCTCACCAGTTCTGTTCATATAAGTACACATATCCTTAATTACTGGTTGATTGAAGAGTAGCCCAATATCTCTAGTAGTATATCCAAGTCTTGCAAGCATTGCTGCAGCATCTGCAGTAATAGAATTCAAATTCAAATAATTAAGGACTGGATCTTTAACTGCATCCACAGCAGCTGCAAGTAATTCAGCCAGAGTTCTTTTGATAGAAACCCCATTTACAGAAGTATGTAAGAAGTTCAGACCTATATCAGAAGAGTTAAATTCTGACTTTCCATCTACTTCTGTAACCCCATCCTTTAAACTACCAAATAGGATTCTATTCTGAGGATTAATAATTCTAAAAGTCTTAAGGCCTTTAGATATAAAGTTGTTTACACTATCGTTAGCAAAGATACCAATCAATGTTCCAGCTATTTGGTTTTGCTCTTTAAAGAGAACCGATGTCATTGGCTCAGAATAGTCATAGTTTATTTTGGCATCCTCCATTTTTGGAGCCTTTTTGACAAATTCAGAGAAAGACATTTCTTCAGAGTTCCACTTTCCAGCAAATAATAGTCTCATAAGCTTAGCATCTTCTGAGGCCTGTGCGAAACCACCTATAGTATATCTATCTTTAAGAGTAGATTCGTCTGACAGAATAGCCACCATACAGTCTATAATGAGATTGTCTAATTGACCTTCTGATAATGCAGTTAAATCTTTAACATCCATATCATAGTCAATTCTATTATCTGCTATATGTTCTTTTTGCAACTCTGCTTTAGCTTTAGCAAATACTTCTTCTTTACTACTATAGGTAGCATCCAGGCTTGGATACCTGCTCATTACATCATCCCAGTAAGTATGCCACTCTACTCCTTTAGGTTTTCCTGCTTGTCTCCAAGCATCACCTAGAGCCTGCCATAAAAAGTTATCCTTACTATACACATATTGCCAAACTTCCTCATTACTGATAGGGTTAGACTTAAAATTGTGCCTCATTAAAAACAGCTTATCAATATCAAAGTCAAAACCAGCAATGGAAGTACACTCTGCTGGAAGTTTAATTGTATTAGCAGCAGATTTAGGATTACATTTAACTACCTTAAGATGAAACATTGAGTACTCCATTTCAGTAGGAATACGATAGGCAATTATATCTGTAATACCAGGGAAATCTATTTCAATCTTTGGTACAACTGTATCATATTTATCTTCTGTAATAGGTTCACCATTTTCATCTAAGAAATAACCATTCTCATCACAGTAATCTTCATATCTTAAAGGAATCATAGTTCCATTTTCATCTGTAAAATGAAAATCAAAGGCCATCTCAGACTGCATAGCTACAGGAATGCCGTCTTTAATTACTGCATGGAGTCCAGTATCAGTAAGAACCTTTTTACCATACCCCATAGAGGATGCTTGGACAACGCTGCCACCAGAGATAAGCTGCCTGATAACAGTTTTCTTAAAGATACTAATAATACTGCTATTGATGTCTCCTGAATTACTTGGTTCTGCAAATGGTACAGTAGGATGCTCTCCGTCTAACAGAGTAAGTCTGGAAATAGAAGCAAGATTTCCTCTACCATTATTTAAGATGTTGTATATAATATCACTAATAGCTCTGGGAGTATCCTTAAGTTTATCAGCAAACTTCTTAAAGGATTTCATATACTTCATAGCATGTGCTGCTCCATATATTCTAGCAAGCTGTTTACCAGACACTTTAGACCCTTCCCTGTTACCCTTATTTCCGATTGTATAGTCTCTATCATTAATAATAGCACCAGTACCAATCTTTCTTCCTTGAGTACCAACAATACTATTACCATCAGTGTGGTCTGGAATATTACTCTGAATGAGATAGTTTTCCATAGGTATTGTGTGAATTATATACTCGGTCTCTCCATCAGACTTTGTATGAGCATCAAAGATATCTCTTACTGAAGTACCGTCCTCGTACTCTACAAACTTATTCTTATTCTCAGGATTAGCTCTCTGCTCACCCGCAGTTTGAGAACCATCAGTGATTATCTCACCATTAGCATTCATACCTGGAAGAATGTTACCGTCTTTATCAACATATCTACCGTTGACCATTCTATACTGGAGGTCGATTTCTCCAAAAGAACCTTTCTTAAGACACTTATCAGAAGCAAGTAAGTCAACTCCTCTATCAACCATCATATCACCAAGCTCCCTTAACTTAGAGCCTACAGGGAATAATTCTGGAAGAAAGGGCACTTCAGCATATTTAAACTGGAATGCTACCTTAATATTAGTATCTCCAAAAGTTTCAATACCATCATTAATAGGTTTGATAGGCTGCATTTCTGCCATTGAGTCTTCAATCTCCTGGATTTGTGAGGAAGTTAAGGAAATTATCTTCCCATTTCTTCTAGCTTCTCTGATTGGAGTAACCATATCCATTATCTTTTGATATGCTCGCTCCTGATTCTCTGACCAGAAAGACAGACCAGCACTCATAAGAACTTTTCTATAAGATTCAAATGAGCGATAGGCTTGGCCGTCAGTGAGAGAGTTTTGGCTAAAGTTATCTTCAATATACTTTTCTGCCTTACTTTCTCCCCACAACCTAGTAAAATATTTCTTTAAAGCCTCATAGCTCTTTCTATCAAGTCCTGCTTTTACATCTTTAAAATATAAAACCCTACTGTTAAAATTGTAAGTATTTGTAATTGGGTTGTATTCCCAGATGTAGTTTCCATCTGCATCTTTAGCTTCCATAGAGAGAACGGAACCAGTAGTTAGAGTACCCTTATTTCTTTTTTGGTGGTCTTCCACACCATTAAGGAACAAAGGATTAACTTGCATTAAATGTGCTTGATTATACGCACCAAATTTATAGTTGGTATAAAAGTCAAACAGAAGTTCCTCTAAGCGCTGCTCTTTTGCTGATTCATTGTTTCCTAAAAAGCTGTCAAAATATACATACTTGCCATCTTCAGTTTTTTCAAGTAGGCCGAGTTTTTCAAGCTGGGATTTAAACTCTTGAAATTTCTCATTAAGATATTCTCTAGTTATTCTTTCAAATGCTTCCTG
>AUXO015864639.1_pt1 | contig 12967 bp, 11 predicted proteins | sample 768731 | NCBI WGS metagenome assembly AUXO01 (sample SAMN02715735, study PRJNA202380) | gut metagenome | biome: sheep rumen | host: Ovis aries | place: New Zealand: Palmerston North
AAGTATGGTCTTATGCATTTACTTCATGATTATAATATTGATGCAGCAACATTCGTTATTGTAAAAGTGGTAACAGGTCTTCTTTTGGGAGCATTAGGACAAAGCTTCGTAGGTCACCCACTTGCTAAATTAGCTATATTTGTTATTGGCGTGATAGTAGGATTTTTTATTCCAGACTTTATTATTAAAGAAAATAACAAATCTGATAATGACGCCATGCTTGATGATATTATAAATGTGTACACAATGTTAAAAATTCATGCAACTTCAGGCGTTTATATTACAGATTCATTAATTGAATGCCAAAGAGCAGTTGCAAACTCTAGACTAAAAGAATCTTTTACAGAGTTAAACAATAATATTTTATCAAGGAAAATCACTATCGAAGAAGCTGTTGATTTATTTAACTCAAGATTTGAAAGTGATCATATTGACAATTTATCAGTAATTATTAAGCAATCATTAAAGACTGGTAGATCTTCAGAAGTTTTAACAGATATTTCAAAACAAATTGAAGATACTAATAGAGTTAGAGCTGAAAGACAAAAAGAAAAAATGAGAAAAAAGATGACTATTATGCAAGTTGTATTCTTTATAATTATCACAATTATTGCTCTTTATTTAGTGCTTCAACAAATGATGAGCTCTATGGCTAATGTATAATTTTTATTTTGTAAAAAATATATACCATAATTAAATTAGAAAAAAATTAAAACAAAAAAAAGAAAGGAATTAAAAAAATGGAAAAATTAAACAATCTATTAATTGGTGCAAAAATTAGAGCTGCAGCAATGAAAGAAGGCGTTGTTGAAGCTTTAAAATCTAAAGAGACAGGCGATGAGACATTGATTATTAAAATCATGCTTATGGTTGTAGCAGTTGTTCTCGTAATATTATTTAGAGATCAAATTTATGAGCTTATTAAAACGCTTGTTACTAGTGTTTCTGAAAAAGTTCAGGGAATGTATAACAAATCATAAATTACAAAAGGAAAGGCGATTTGCAATCATGAATATCATCAAAAGTAAATTTTTAAAATTAAAAAAAGATGGTATGATTGATGACTTTCTACCATTAATGGCGTTCGTTTTAATAGTTGCAATTATTTTATTTACATTTATTGAAACAAATAACGCCATTAATAGTAAGGCTGATATAAATGCTATTTCAAGAAAATATACACTTTTACTTGAAACACAAGGACATTTAACTAGTAATGATCAAAAGGATCTTGTCGATGATCTTAATGATGCAGGATTTAGAGCAAATGAATCAGGCTCTCCTCTTACAATTAGCGCAATTCGTAACAAAGATAATTTTAATGAAAACGCTAATACGGCTCAGATTTCATATTCAGGTGACTCAAATAACAGTGTTGGATATGGACAACCAGTTGCATTACAAATAAAAGTTTTCACTGATGTAAAAATGCTAAGCGAAGCAAACATTTTTAATCCAACAATGGACACTGGATATTATGATGAATCTGGTAATTATGTCAAGAAATATTCGCCAATAGTTGTAAAATATCATTCAACATCGAAGGAATAGGAGAGTGATATTTATGAAGAGAGTATTAAAAAAAATATTAACAAAAAAGAATAGAGGATCTTCAATTTATATATTATCCTCTATTTTTTTACTAATACTATTATTTTTATTTAGTGCTTCTTTCTATTTGAGAGCTGTAGATACTGTAGCAGATAATTTTAAAACATCACTAGATACTGCAACTTTATCTGCAACAGTAGTAGATTTAGATAGTTGGGAAGCTACACACAATAATTTTAAAATTATTGCGAGTGCAAAAGATGGAGCTCTTACATCAAAAGAAAGACAAGAAGTTATTAAGTTATTCAAAGTTTATCAACAATCTTTAGAAGATAATGTAGGATTGACAAAAGATTTTAACTTTAAAGGTGGAACCTGTGGATGGGCATTACATGTAATTGCTAAAGAAAAAACATTTAGAATAGAAGATTTTAAAATATATCAAAATGTTGATTCGAGAGTTTATGAATATAGTATATCAGGACCATTAAAAGAAGAAACACAATATCCAACTATTTCTAAACAGTATATTGGTGAACTTGGTTCAACAGCAAAAACTCCTTTAGTTACTGAAAACGGTAAAGCTGTACAGAAAGTCATTGAATATCCATCAATTTATTCAGCAACATCCTTTGATATTGCTTCACCCGAATTTTTAACATATTGGGGTGGCGAAGAAATTAATCAGACCGCTAAGAAAAGTTCTTATGCGGCGCTAAAGGGAGATTTAACACAACAATATAATTAAAAAAGTATAGGAGATTAAAATAATGTTAAATAAAAGTAAACGTAAAGCGGATAACGAAATGTCAAAAGCAAATAATAAATCTTTGACAAAAATTATCATTTCAATTGCTATTGCAGTTGTAGTCTTTATTGGCGCAACATTGCTAGAAAGCTATATTTTAACGGATAAGCAAACTACTGATGTTTATATTGCAGTTAATGATATTGAATCAGGAACAATCATTAACGATGAAAATATGGATCAATTCTTTATTAAAGAGTCTGTAAAATCCTCTTTAGCAACAAAGAATGCCTATAAAGCTCCTACAACTATTAAAGGAAAGGCTGTCACTAATATAGATAAGGGCGAAATTGCCACATCTAATATGTTCCTTGATACACAAGCTATAGCAGCAAAAGTTGCAGACCCAGTAGAGGTTACATTCTCAGCTAAAGATGTTGAGAATTCACTAGTTGGTTCATTAAGAGAAGGTGATACTGTTGATATTATTGCCACATATAAAAAAGATGGTGATACTGATGAAACAGTATCGGTAGTATCTTACGAAAATGTTTATGTAATTAAATCATATGACGAATCGTATAAAGCTATTGATTCAACCAACAAAGATGCTTCAGCTATGTATTTCAAGATTAGAATCAACAAAGGACAAGAGACGGAATTTGCAACAATGTTAACAGATGCAGAGGTTACAGTAGCTAAAACAAATGTAAAAGAATAATATGATAATAAATATTATCTTAGTTATCTTAAATTTATTACTCACTGGAGGAATCTGGTGGGTAATAAAAAAAGATAATGATTTTAATTTAACCCTAAACAAAAAAGAAGTCATCTTGCTTATTTGTGGCATTATTATAAATAATGTTTTTGTCTTGTTTTTAAATTATTCTTTGAATTCTAAAATATTTATGAGCATCTTTTTAAGCTATCTTCTAATGTCAGCGTATACAGATGCAAAGACAAAAAAAGTTTATTTTATCCCATTTTTTATAATGCCAATAATGATAATTGGTTTATCATCTTTTAATTTTTGGGGATTATTTATTTTTATTATACCTATTATTTTAGGTTTATTTCGATTATATGGTATAGGAGACATTCCTTTAGTATCAATAATCGGTTGTATTATTTTTCTAAATAACGATACAGTTATAAATAGTATTTTATTAGAATGTATCATGTTACTTATAGCTGAAGCAATTTTCTTAGTTGTAGCTATATTTCAACATAATATATCCAAAGGAAAACTTAAGGAATCAAAACCTTTAGGCCCTTGGATTTATATATCAACATTTTTTGTATTACTAATTCATTCACTAGGAGTTTTCTAATGAGAATAAAAACTAAAATCGAAATTCCCGAAAGCAAATTAGGAATAAGACAATGCACCCTGGGCCTTTCGAAAGAAGATTTTGTCAATAATTTTGGTTGGGATGTTGAATTTTTCGGGGATTTACATAAATCATCAAGAGATGAAAACACATTTGTGTTTTTAATAGACGAAGTTAATCGAGCAGACAAATGTCAATCTTTAAGGGCATTAGATATCAAAGATAAACGTGATATCGGAATAATAAAAAGAATAATAACTAGTGATTACGAATTACCAAAAGAGTTAATAGATGATATTTTTTAATATCATTTATTATATAAATACTCCTTTATGTTTTTATTACGTTACACGAAAAAGAGCACTTTATGTGCTCTTTTTCATTTAAAAACTAATGATGTTCTAAACATATACCATATTTATTATGTAACTTTAAAAACAGAAAGGAGAAAAAACATATGGATGAAACAAAAGCGAATCGATACTACGAGGTTAACAATGAGTTATATCATCAGTATCTTAAAAAACCTAACGATAAAGCTATTAGCAAACTATTGTTGGTTAACACAGGTCTGTTAAAAAAAGTAGAAAAGAGTATAAAATATGCTCAATATTCCATTTGTGAAGCTGAAGACATGGAACAACTGGTCATAATGGAATACATAAACCTAATACATCAGGCCTACGAGATGGGTGAAAAGGATTATCCTCAATACATATATAATCCACTCATGTCTTCTGTGCAGAAATCATTAAGTGATATGTACGGAAACGGAGGTGTATTTTCACCATACTCCACAAAAAAATTAAAGCAGCGACAAGACTATGATTCTTCACTCGTTAAAGTATCAGAATTTAATCCTGATATTATAGAGAGTGAGTCATCACCAAAGAACGACGTTGCTGACGGAGTTGTGAACTCCATTATACTAAAAAGCTTTATTCAGTCTTTGAATGAAGAGGAAAAAGATGTATTTGTAAAAAGATATATCCACGGGCTTCCTTTTACGAAGATAAATGAAGAAAATCCGGACAGAGCACGTTATGTACACAATAGAGCTATCCAAACATTTAGAGAGCGAGAATTAGCTTTTTAAAAATAATTAAACAAAAGAATATAGGCCACGATTTTATCGTGGTCTTTTTAATAAATAATATTAAACAGAAAGGGTAAAAAAAATGATCAAAATTGCACTATTCGCTTTACAAGAGACAATAAGTACAACAAAAGTAGCAGAACAAATAGCTAATTATTTAAGTTCTGATGGTGAATTAGAAGTTGCTGTTATAGAAGCTAACTCTCTAGAAAGATATAGATTGATTCAAGGTGAAGTTGATGAAGATAATGCTATTGTTGTCAACAATGTTACTTATGTCCCTGAAGATATATATATAGATGAACTAGGATTCGATGTCGTTATTTATGATTACGGTTCCGTAAATGTTTTATTTACAATTACAGAAAATTTCGACAAGGTGTACTTATGCGAAAATAGCGATGTATCCAATATTTCTGCAATTAATGATTATTTTTCAGAAAACCAGTTCCCTTGCGATATTTTACTTTTTGAAGCAAATCAGGAAGAATTAAAACAATATAGTTCTACTGGATATAAATGTATAAAATCTTCTGAAACAGATAATAATATATGCTCATATGAGGTTGCTATGCAATTAGAGCTTTTATTAGCAAGAGCGTCTCTTACTGCACCTGCATATGATAAAAATTATAATCCTTCAGAATTAATTTTTGAAGAAAAGAAAGAGACTGAAGAAAATAACAAAAAACATTTCTTTAAGAAAACACAAAAAACAGATACACAAGCAACAAAAAAGAAAGAAAAAAGAAAAAAGAAACATCTAAAACAAAAGGATATAGATAATAAAAATGTTGATAATAATTCATTTGACGAGCAAAACAACATTACACCAAATCAAGAAGATGCTTTTAATGAACTCCCACCAGTAGAGGATTTGTCAACAAAAGATGAAGTAATTATCCCTGATAATAAAACTACTCAAGACAACATTTTAAAGAATGATAGATCCACTGAAGAAGATTATAATAGTAAAACTTTGTCTTTTATAGATAGAGTCGCATTAGATACTCAAAGGGAAGAGGAAGAGCGAGCTCGTCTTAAATTAGAGACACTTCAAAATTCTGAAGAACCGGTTGATGATGAAGAAATAAAAAAAGTTATCACTGATATTAATTATCAAAAAGTTCCTAAACCTCAATTTGTTGAGATTTCAAAAGAAGAAGAAAAGAAACAACTAGAAATCGAAAACAAACTAAGAGATATCGAGAAAAAAGATAGGGAACTTAAAAATAGAGCTGAAGAAGAAAAACAAAAGGCTGAAAAAGAAAAACAAAAATATCAAGAAGAATTATCCTTAAAAGATAAACAAATTGAGAAGGCAACTCAAGAATTAGAAGAATTCAATAATAATGTTATTGAGAAAGAGAACGCTTTAAAAGAAGCTAAGCGTATATCTGAACAAAAAGATCAAGAAATAATTAAAAAACAAGAAGCCTTAGATAAAGCTCGAGATATCGCTAAACAAAAAGAAGATGAAATCACGCAAAAAGAGGAAGAATTACAAAATCTTAGAGAACATTCTAAGCAAAAAGATTCTGAAATCACAAAAAAAGAAGAAGAGCTAAATAAAATAAGGGCTGCTGCAAAAGAAAAAGACCAAGAAATCGTCAAAAAAGAAGAGGCTCTAAATAAGGTTAAGGAGATAGCTAAACAAAAAGATGCAGAAGTCGCTCAAAAAGAACTAGAACTTAATCAAACAAAAGACCTTGCTAAACAAAAAGAGCAAGAACTTGACGAGACTAAAAACCTAGCAAAACAAAAAGAAGAAGAACTAAACAAAGCTATTCAATTTGCTAAAGAAAAAGAAAATGAAATCACTAAAAAGAATGAAGCTTTACAAGAAGCGAAGTCTAATATTCTTAGCCAAAACAAAGAACTCGAAGCAAAAGAAAATAGAATTAAAGAATTAGAATACAGAGCAACTCACGATAAGTTAACTAATGCAAAAAATAGAACCGCCTTTGATAAAGATATTAAGAAGTATCAAGTATATTCAATAATTTTCTTCGATATCAACAATTTAAAACAAACCAATGATACCTTTGGACATCAATACGGCGATAAATTAATTATTACAATAGTAAATACTATTAATTCTGTATTCCCAGATGATGAATTGTATAGACTTGGTGGAGATGAGTTCGTTGTTATAACAAAAGATATAGATGATAAAATTATCAACAAATCACTTTCATTATTAGAAAAACAATTAGATGACATATCTAAAAAAGATGGACAGATATCATATGAAGTAGCTTTTGGATTTGCTTCATCAATAGAAGGAAATCAAAGCGACATATTATCATTAGCAGATAAGAGAATGTATGCTAATAAAAAAGAAAAAAAACATATTGATGCAAATAAAACAAAAGAAAATCCCATCTTTGATAATAATGTAACACACATTGATGATAAACAAAGTACCCAAAACAACCAAAATGACACAAAAGAAGAGATTATAAATAAAGTCCCTAACTTTAATCAGACTGAAGAATATGAAGAAAAGCTTATTCGTAGGAGTGATCATACACAAAGAAAACCTGTAGCTATTACTCCAACAAAAAAGGAAAAAACATCAAAGCTCTCCTCTCTATTAAAGGGTTCGATGGGTTTATCATCTATAAAAGAACGAGCAAATAATTTATTTTCTAAAAACAACAATGTTGAATTTACTGGAAATATTTCAATATTTGTAACAAGTTTGAGACATGGCTGTGGCGCTTCTTATATTGCAGGTTCATTAGCATCTAGCTTAACAGATGTATATGACAGAGATATATGGATTGATCATAAACCTGGTGATATTTTACCAGATAATATAATGGTAAAAGAAATAAATAATGAAAAAGATTTATTTGAGGCTTATAGAAATGGCATTGTGGTTTTTGATAAAGGCTTATATGATGAATTATCTGAAAAAGATGTCATAGAAATGAATAAATCTAATGTTCATATTATAGTTTGTACAGCTGATGATGTAGATTTAAAGAAATTAGCAAACTTTATTAGAAATAATAAATCTACTGCAGATGAGTGGCTATATGTATTTAATCATGTACATGATAATCAGGTAAAAAAGATTAATCTTGCAATGAAAGATTATAATCACTTAATAATTCCGTTCCATGATTATTCAGAGGTTCCTGAAGATATTAGAGAAGAATGGAGAGAAGCTATAGAATATTGCATAACGACCTAATGAAAAACCGTAGTTTTTACTACGGTTTTTTCGCTTTTTTGATTTTTTATCCATATTTATTATGACTATTTTTATATTACAAAAAATGAGGAGCTTATATGAAGAAAATAATTGTAACAGAGAAGCCATCAGTAGGAAGAACCTTCGCACAAGTCTTAGGTGTAACAGGAAATCATGATGGTTATATTGAAAATGAAAACTGGATTATTACTTGGTGTATTGGTCATTTGGTAACACTAGCATATCCAGAAAGCTATGACGAATCATTAAAAAAATGGAATATGGAAGATTTACCATTTTTACCAGAAAAATATAAATATCAAGTAATACCTAATGTTCAAAAACAGTTTAATGTAATCAAATCATTATATAACAGAGATGATATTGACACGATTTATTACGCAGGAGATCCAGCTAGAGAGGGTATTTATTTACAAAACCTAGTACGAGAGCAAGCTGGTGTAAAGCCTGGAGTTAATGAATTAGTTGTTTGGATAGATTCTCAGACTAGTGAGGAAATAAAAAGAGGAATAAAAGAAGCTAAGCCTTTAAGCACATATCAGGACTTAATTGACTCAGGTTATGTTAGAGCAATAGAAGATTTTGCATTAGGAATTAATTTGTCTAGAGCCTTCACTCTAAGATACCAAAATTTAATATATGCAAAAAATCCTATTGCTGTAGGCCGAGTTATGACTTGTGTATTAGGTATGGTTGTACAAAGAGAAGAAGAAATAGAAAATTTTACTTCTACAACATATTATAAAATAGCTTCAAATATTGAAATCGATAATAAAAATATAACAGCTATTTGGCGTCCTAAAAAAGATTCTGAAAAATTATATAACAAAACAGGATTTTTATCAAAATCAGATGCAGAAGAATTTATTTCATTATTAGGACCCGAACTAACAATAGAGTCAATAAACACAAAAGAAGAGAAAAAAAGTGCACCACTTTTATTTAATTTAGCGGAATTACAAGCTGCTTGTTCAAAGAAATTTCATATATCACCAAATGAAACCCTTGAGGTGGCACAATCTCTATATGAAAAAAAATTAACAACTTATCCTAGAACAGATGCAAGATATCTCTCTAGTGCTATAGCTAAAGAGGTTGATGATATTTTGACTAATCTAAAAGGATATAATTCTGAGATTAGCACTTTTGTTGATTTTGTTTATACAAATCCAAAAGGGACATCATGGATTGAGAAGTCGAAATATACAAACGATAACAAAATATCGGACCATTATGCATTAATTCCTACAGGCCAAAATATTAATTTAATATCAAGTTTATCAGAATTAGAAAGAAACGTATATGATTTAATAGTCAGAAGATTCATTAGTATATTTATGCCTCCTGCAAAATATAAAAAAATAAGCATTGTAGAGGTTGATAAAAAGACCGACGAAAGATTTTATGCATCAAGCTCTAATTGCATAAGACCGGGATATTTAAGCGTTGTTGGTATACCAGAAAGCAAAAATACTTTTCCAGATGCTATATTAGATGTTAAAAATGGAGATATTTTTCCTTCTGTTTACAACACAGTGGAAAGTGAGACAAAGCCACCATCAAGATATACATCTGGTTCAATGATTCTCGCTATGGAAAATGCCGGAAATCTTATAGAAGATGAAGAACTAAGAGAGCAAATTAAAGGTTCAGGCATAGGAACTAGTGCAACAAGAGCTGAAACGATTAATAAGCTTGTTAAAACGGAATGCATTAATCTAAATAATAAAACACAAATATTAACACCAAAACCTTTTGGAATATATATATATGAAGTAGTCAAAGCTTCAGTCCCAGCATTACTTAGCCCCAAAATGACAGCTAATTGGGAGCTAGGACTTGATAAAATAGCAAAAGGTGAAATTGATGCTAATAATTATCTAGATAAATTAAATGCATTTATTGAACAAAAAGTTAATATCGTTAAACATGCTGAATTATCTTCAGACTTACGAAACAAAGTAGAACCATTAAAAGACAAAATACCTACAAGAAGGCCTACTAAGGAAGCTGCTACCGGCATTTGGATGGGTCAAGAGATTAAATTTGCAAGAGAATGGGGCGGACATAGATTTACTGATGATGAGGTAACCAAATTATTAAATAATGAGATTATAAGTTTTACAGCAAAAAGTAAAGCAGGAAAAGATTACACAGCTACCGGTAAATTAGAAATTCAGACATATAAAAATAAAAAGTATGTAGGATTTAAAGTTGATTTTTCTAATAACGCAAAAGATGTACCAGATGAATGGTGTAGCCACATATTCTTACCAGAGGAAAAAGAAGCATTAAGAAACGGACAAGTAATCTATATCAATGACTTTGTTAGTAAAAAAGGTAATTCATTTGCTTGTGAAGTTAAATTTGGTAAAAATGAGAAAGGATATATGGGAATAATTCCATTATTTAATTAAATAATAAGTTGTTTAGCTATCCATAATTAAAAATTCTTGATCACTTACTGAAAATACATATTTATAATGATAAAACATTCAACAAGCACATAAAGAAAGGAAAGATGTTTATGAATGAATATATAGCAAAAGACAAAGATTACCTTGATGGCTATCAAGATGCGAAAAAAGATGTTCAAGCTGATATTAATAAAGCTATCGAAGAAATAAAAAAGCACGAAAAGAAAGTATCTAGCATAGATACATATGGATTAATTGATGACGTATTAACAATTCTTGAAAGAAATAATATAAAAGAAATAGAACAAGATCCAAAGAAAACCAATGAATGTGAACAACAAAGAGTTATATCAGATAACTCACCTGCGTTAGAAGAAGGGATAAATAAAGATAATGCCCTTATAATTGAATTACCTAATGAATTTATTGAACATTTCAATAGAGATCATTTCAAAGATAGTTTAGGACGTGTTGCTTTTGATATTGGAGAAAGATTAAAAGATCAAGACATTACAAATCTTGCTGGAAACTATGAATTAGAAACAATAAAAATGCTTGAAAGTGCTCTAGACACAAGTGTTTCCCTAAACTATTATGACTTATGTGCTTATGAAACAATCGCTAAGCATTCATATCCAATTAGACATGGTGTTAATAATATAGACCAAGGTATGACATTATCTGGCATACAACAAGCTATTAACGAAAATATGTCGTGTTTTACACACGAAACAGAACAAAATATAGAAGATGATATAGAAAATGATATAGAAAAATAAAGATAACGATATGGAGGAAATATATGGCTAAGAAATATGAATTAACAAATGAGACAAAGAATATTGATGGACACGTTCTGCATAGAATTAAACGACTATCAGATGGTGAGTTAGGTGGTTGGATAGAATCTGAAGACAACTTATCACAAGAAGGTAATTGTTGGGTTGCAGATGAAGCTGTGGTTTTTGGTAATGCTTGTGTTGAAGATAATGCTTTAGTTTATGATAATGCTAAAGTATATAACAATGCTAAAGTTTGTGATGATGCTAAAGTTTGGGGTGATGCTAAAATTTATGATACTGCCTGGATTTATGGTGAAGCCCAAGTTTACGATAAAGCCGAAGTTTATGGATATGCTGAAGTTTTTTGGATTGCACAAGTTTATAATAATGCCAAAATTTATGATTACGCTAAGGTTTCTGATTATGCCAATGTTTTCGGTGAGGCTCATATTTTTAATAATGCTGATATCCACGGCAATGCTGATATTTGCGATAATGCTAAAATCTATGATAAAGCTAAGGTTTATCATTATGCTAAAGTTTCTGGTTGTGCTCAAATTTATGGCAATGCTCATATTTCTTATAATGCCAAGGTTCATGGAGATGCTGAAGTTTTTGATAATGCAAAAATTTATGATAATGCCGAAATTTGTGGTAACGCTGAAGTTCACGGTGGTACTTTAGTTTATAACAACGCTTCAGTTTGCGAAAATGCTGAAATTTATGGTGATGCTGAAATTTATGGTAAGTCTTGGGTTCGTGGTAATGCCATAGTTTGCGATGATGCTAAAATTTACGGTACAGCTCAAATTTATGACAAAGCTTATATCTGCGATGAGGCATCTATCTATGGTAATGCTCAAATTTACGGTCACGCTGAAGTTGCCAATGAAGCTCAAGTTTATGGCAATGCTAAAGTTTATGATAATGCAGCAATTTATAATTTCGCTCAAGTTTATGATGAAGCTTTAATTTATGGCGAGGCTCATATCTTTGATAACGCTAAAGTTTACGATAGCGCCGAGATTTGTGATAGTGTTATGATTTTTGGCGATACTGAAATTTATGGTGATACTCAAGATAATGACATTGATGAAGATGATATAGAACCATAAAACAATAATTATAATAAGGAAAAATAATATGAATAAAAAGTATGAATTAACAAATGAGACAAAGAACATTGATGGACATATTCTGCATAGGATTAAACGGCTTAAAGATGGCGAACTGGGAGGTTGGGTAGAATCAGAAAATAACTTATCACAAGAGGGTGATTGTTGGATTGCAGACAAAGCTCAGGTTTATGGTAACGCTAGAGTTTATGATGACGCTTTAGTTTACGATCATGCCAAGATTTATGGTGAAGCTAAAGTTTATGATAATGCTCGTATTTGTAACGATGCCCAAATTTATGATAATGCTAAGGTTTATGATTGTGCAAAAGTTGATGGTGATGCCGAAGTTTTTGAAAACGCCGAAGTTTGTGATAATGCTGATGTTTTTAATAATGCTAAAATCTATGGTGATGCACAGATTTTTGGCTATGCGAAAGTTTATGGTACTGCATGGATTCACGGCAATGCCAGAATTTATGGTAATGCCAAAGTTTATATTAATGCTGAAGTTTATGGTGAAGCTCAAGTTCATGACGATGCTCAAGTTTATGGTAATGCATGGATTCACGGCAATGCTCAAGTTTTTGACAATGCTAAAGTTTATGACCTAGCCATTATTAACGGTGACGCATGTGTTAATGGTGAAACCGAAATATCTGGTCATTCTGTTCTTGGAGATGTCGAAACTTCTGATACTC